>Ga0209168_10000285_pt1 | contig 55242 bp, 45 predicted proteins | sample Coa_R1_FD_187156 | JGI IMG/M metagenome (GOLD analysis project Ga0209168, IMG submission 187156) | Surface soil microbial communities from Centralia Pennsylvania, which are recovering from an underground coalmine fire - Coalmine... | ecosystem: Environmental > Terrestrial > Soil > Unclassified ...
ACGATCCCAACAACTACGCGCTACCTTGACACGATCTTCCAACCCGCGTAAGTTGAGCACACTGTTCCTGTACTTTTGGTCTGTTCCTCGTAGTTAATTTTTCGACCTCCGCAGTGCCTCACGCCACGAGTGTCACATCGTCTCTGGGCCCCCGTTCGTAAATTTAGTGCCTTCCACAAAGGAGATGGATGTCATGAAGTTGTCTCGTCGTACCCTGTCTTTTCGCACAATCCTCGCGCTCTCACTCTTTGCCATTCCAGCAGGTACGCAGTCGTCGCAAGCTCAGGACATAACCTCGCCGCCAGTAACCTTTACCTACTCCAAGCCGATTAACTATCCCGGCTCAACCTATACCGAGGTATTCGCTATCAACGATTCGGAAGAAATTGTGGGAACGTACGGAACGAACTTTCAATTGCAGAACGGTTTTCAAGAACAGAACAATGTCTTCACAACCGACAACTGCGTCCTGACCAATGAGACACTCATGTCGGACGTCAACAACAAAGGTGAGATCGTAGGATCTTATGCTGGCAACGATAACGGTAATATCGAAGGTTTCATCTGGGATGGCAACGGACAGTGCCAGACCATTGCCGACCCTAATGGCCCTGCTACAACCGACGTCTGGGGAGTCAATGACAACGGCGTCCTCGTTGGCTTCTATACAGACTCTGCGAGCAATTTCCAAGGGTTCGAATGGGTGAATGGCACCTTTACCACTATCACGTGCCCGAATTGGACGAACACTCGCGCCTATGGAATCAACGATGCCGGAATCATCGTCGGCGACAATGCCAATGCGCCACCCTCATTCAGTGGATTTGCACTCGCGTCGGGGAAATGTATCCCGGTGAATTATCCCAATGCTGTCTCAACCAGTGCCAAGGGTATCAACAAAAGCGACGTGATTGCCGGCTGGTACATTGACGCGAGCGGAATGACACACGGTTTCGTGGAATCGGGCGGCAAGTTTCAAGCGCTGAACTATCCCGGAGCGATTGCAACCCTCGCATTTCATATCAACGATAAAGACCAGGTAGCGGGCTGGTATGAAGATTCCGCCAGAGTCATCCACGGATTCGTGGCGACTCCGAAGAAATAGCATTCACGAGTCCCATCGGAAAGTTGGTAGTGGTGCATTTTGAATTCCGTTGTCATCCTGAGCGGAGCCGTTTTTCAGGCGAAGCGAAGGATCTCGGTCTCTCCTGGCATCGCACGTAAGCCAGACAGCACCACCACCGGAAAGTTAGTATGGCGGCCCTGCCTCGCGGCAGGGCTCACCTTTTTCGCTTCTTTTGCGACGGACGGGTACGAATGCCACCGCGAATTGCTCTGCTGATCAATCGCGATAAAGACTGCAAAGTCCTTTCGACCGACAACGATCTACGGCATGTACATCCACAAGTCGTTGAGATTGCCTAGGCTTGGTTGTTTTTGCCAGCCACCCAAGACCCATTGGTTTCCTTTGGCATCCTCCCAAACACTTGGGTCAGTTCGGCCGCCGGGCGCATCGCCCGGTTCCAGAATCCCTGGCGTGCCGTAGATCGAGATCGGGCTCGCGACGTTCGATCCGGATACCCAGGTCCACTGTCCCCCGCTGTACTTCCATAAATCATTGAGCAGTCCCACAAATCATTGAGCAGTCCCACCGCTTCATCTGCGGATTGCGGCTTACGTTGGTAACGCGTGGAATCACACCGGAAGCCAACTTCGACGATGCTCAGGCCAAGCTGTAGCAGCGCCAACACGGTCTTGGTGAAGTGACAAATCCACCTTCGCGCCAGCTTGCCGCTATACTGACGTTCTGTCACCTATGGCTCTGGGGAGAAGGCATGTCGAGTTTGAAAGAATTTCAATGTGAGATTTGCGGGATCACCAGTGACAATCCAATCCACTGGTTCGTGATCGAGTGCACCGACCTGAAGCTTGGGGTCATCAAGTGGGACTTGACGGCTGCGAATAGTCCTACGGCGCGGCATTTCTGTGGCGAGGCCCACGCGCAGGTATACATCAGCCGGTGGTTTGACTCCGTTTGTGTGCCTCGCAAACCGCTGCAGAAGATTTCGTAAGCGCGTCACTCAAAAGAAATCCACAGATCAATGTGACATCTGACCTTGCGCACAAAATTGAAAGAGCAGATCATCGCCAGTGCGAAAGCCGTGGAGCATGAAGATCATGACCTCGGCTGAAATCGCAGATTTTGGCTCGTAACTCCAAGGGGCTCAAGATTTTGCCCGCAAGTTGTTGCAGCCCATAGATTACTTCGCGATTTACCCCCAACTTGATGATTCTAGAGATCCACGGGGGAGGGGGGTAACCTCCCCAAACAACGGCTTTCCCAAAATGGAACCAGAAAATCACCCGCATAAACCTCACACTCTGAAAGCGCCGCCCTCTCATCCAAAAATCTCTTAACTCAAGAAATGCTGCGCCCGTCCGTACATAACTTATGACTGCTAACGCATCCTGTCTCGCATTCGTCTATTCTCAACAGCGTCCCACGCAGACTAAAGGAGTCACATTGATGAAGCACTTCGTTTCGACCTTGCTCGTGGCCCTTGTTTTGACTTTCACTTCTTTCTGCCACGCGCAGAGCCAGCAGGCGCCCGCGACGTTGCGGAGCATCCTGCTCCACGAGTTGCACAGTACGCACAATCAGGCGGATTGGTTTGTCCCGATCAGCGTGGCGGTTGACGGTCTCAGCGCCGAGCAGGCGAGTTGGCAGCCTCCGTCTGGAGGTCATTCGGCCGGTCAGCTTACCTATCATTTGCTGTTTTGGAATCGTCGCAATCTGGAACGGCTCAAAGCCGAGTCCCAGGAGAAGTTCAGCGGCAACAATGACGAAACCTTCGTGAAGTTCGACGACAAGCAATGGAATGACACAGTCAAGCAACTGGATCAGGTGATGACCGATCTCGAAAAGCTTGTCGAATCGGCCGACGATAAGAAGCTGGCATCAATAGCGACCACGATTGCCAATATCTCAACTCATAATGCGTATCACGTGGGACAGATCGTTTACGTCCGCAAGTTGCAAGGCTCATGGAATCCGGACAAGGGAGTGAAGTAAACAGGCCTGCGCAGATAATTGGCCGGGATTGGCTTAGGCACTGACATCCGGCTCGTTGTTTTGCAATTTGCCGCGTCTTGCTTCGTGAGGCGGGAAGGGCAAAGGCCTTTCCCCAACACGAGTCGTCCCCGCTCGACCCTGCACTTCGATTCACGTCCGCATGAAACGTTTCGTTCTCCAATCTCACCATCCTGATGTCGGGTATTGAAGCAGGATGTCCTTCCGTCCGCATGGCAGTGAACCATCCTTCCTCCCAGGGTCAAACTGACTAACACCACGCCGACAAGGAGAAGTTATGAGTGCGAAGAAAAGCTCGATATCGATAGCGAAGCTGCCACCTGAACAGGCGCGTGGGAAATTCCACATGCTGTTGCTAGCCAACCCAAACTACTTTGGCAACCTGGCCAGAAGTGAAATCGCTCCCATCCTGCCGATCAGTGGCGACACCAGCTACGAAGAATTGGGCTGCGTGGGATTCTCAGCCGATCTGAGCCGCCTCGAAGCCGTGGTCTCGATCAAACAGAACTCGGGTTTCGATGGCGGACTGTGTTCCTCTGGTTCGCAGGAGTATGTTCGCTTTTACCTGTCATTCGATAGTGGCGCAACCTGGCAAGATCAGGGAGTCGCCGCGTTTACGGCGTACGACATTGCCGGTCCCAAGCCGCTGGAATATAGCGTCGCGTTACCCATCACCGTCACGGAGGAATTCTGTTTCTTCGAGAACCTGCCGATGGTGCGCGCCATCCTTTCGTGGAACTTCGCACCGCCTGCGAACACTCCAACATTTGTTCCAGTGTGGGGCAACGTGGTGGATGCCAATATTCAGATTCCTTCGTTTGAATCCATCATTCTGTCAGGACTATTGGAACAAGCCAAAGTGCAGTTGCCGCCGAAGATGAAACAGGCGATCGATCTGCAACAGAAGGTTCAAGGCGCGCCCAAAAAGGCATTGAGCGTCACCGAGGTTGCGGAGATCTACAAAGGCAAGCCGGTTCCGACGTCGCGCTTCTTATATCCCGAGATACAAAAGATTAGCCAGAATCTGACGTTATCTGCGCCTCCAGTGAGCGCGGGCAAGCCGCAGGCGAAAGCCGCCTTGAAACCTTCCTCCATCAACCTGTCCGACATCAACCTGTCCGAGGTGATCGGCGAGGTCTTTGCCCTCAGCGGAGACACAACTTACGAAGAACTGGACTGCGTAGGTCTCGACACCAACCGCGACACCCTGGTCGGCGTAATCAAGGTCAAGCTGCCCTATGGATTCAACGGCGACCTGTGCACCGCGGGCAGCACCGAGTACGTCGCGTTCTGGGTTGACTGGGGTTCGGGATACGAGTACGAAGGCACGGCGACGGTCAACACGCATGACATCAGCGGTATTCCAGCTGGCGGCATTGAGTACGCAGTCGTGTTGCCGGTAAATGTCGCAAGTCACCAGCAGCCGTGCAGCAGTGGTCCGCTCATCGCTAAGGTACGCGCGATCCTGTCTTGGCAGGCGCCTCCGCCCACGAATAATCCTGACTATGTTCCGACGTGGGGAAATCAACAGGACGTATTAGTGCAGATTCCGGCCGGCAATCCGTTGGTCGCTGGCACGCCGAACATCTCGATCATCGGCGGAATCGGAGTGGACCAGATCGATACCGTCTTCACCGGAATGACCCATCCCAATGCGGTGTTCGCGCTAACCGGCACGAACGCCGATCCATGGATCAGTAGCCGCCAGTGTCCCTTCGGCGGACAGATCGTGATCCAGGGCGTTCCGTCGGTTGGCTACCGGTATCGGGTGTGGGTGCAGAAAGTTGGATCACCCCTGCCTGTGGCCTTGACCGATCCGATCGTAACCACGGACCAGTACGGCACGCCTACGACGCGCACGCCGGATGGCAGCGGCTTCTTTGCTTATCTGGATAACAAACAGAATATCGACGATGTCCTCGCCTACTGGTATTCGTCAGGCGACGACCAGTGGTATGTGTGGCTGGAGTTAGCCGACTCGACCGACAAGGTGCTGACAATAACGCCGCAGTATCTGATCCAGCTAGACAATACGGCGCCGACGGTGGACATTCACATCGACAGTGCCGGAGACTGCAAGCAATTCACTCCGGGCACGGTTATCAATGGTCATTTCGTAGCCCGAGACTTGCACTTTGGCGCGTTCAGTCTGTCGACATTGCCGACCGTGCTGAATCCAAACCAGCCGACGACCTCAACTCCGTCAACCTCTCAGACTGCGCCGGCTCCGGGCGATGCATGGCAACTCGATACCACTGGCATGTCTGCCTGCGGATATGTGATCGACCTGCAGGCTTCGGACAATAGCATCGTAGGCAGCGGTCCCGGTGGACACAACTACAACACGATCCAGGTCGGATTCTGCCTTGTGATGATCGACTAACAGGATTAACTGACCACGATCGAGGCAATTGGTTCCCCATCCTGATCTCCCGCAATTCGGGAAGTTAGGATGGGGATTTTTTCTGCGCAGACTTTATTCGTAAGTGAAGGTCAATTCGTCGAGATATACCGTGTACGGTGACTGCTTGTAGTTTCCGTCCTCCTGATAGTTGACCGTGATCCCATACCAACCCGGCGCGGAACCCGGATTGTAATACTGGTTTACCGTGCTGGTCACGCCATTCAGTGTGATGGATTGGAACCACAATTGATTGTTCGAGGTGCGCTGCACCTGAATCGTCACATGGTTCCACGCATTACTGTTCGGATAGCATGCGATTCCGGTGGGAACCCAGTGTGCGTTGATGTTGTCCCAGATATCCCACTCATTGCCGCCGGCGATGCGACATTCGTGACCCCAGATGAAACCGAGATTGTCATAGAACTGATTGATATCGAACTCGACCGCCTGCGATAGTGCCAGGTTCGTGCCGTAAAAATATACATCGTAAGTGAAACTGTGATACGTGGGCACGAGCGTATGGTTCGTATCGGGCAGGCCTTGCGACGAAAGATCACCGATCAGATGGTTATTGAAAAACGCATCAGAGTAAATAGCCGTTCCACCAACATCAAATTGCGCTGCTTTCCCACTCATCGACGGCGAAGTGATTCCCTGCTCCATGGAGAAGGTTATCCCGTCGCAGGGCGATGGCGAGCAGTTCACAAAGCTCGGCGGACCTTGCCCGGCCGCTGACCATCCCACACTGTTCTGCAGGTTGGTAAATGAATTACCGCTCTTCACCTTCGGATTGACCACGATCTGTAAAGACTGCTGAGCCGACAGGCCCATGGAATCCGACGCCGACACGGTAAAGGCGAAATTACCGGCCGTTGTGGCTGTGCCTGAAATATTTCCAGTTGTTGCCTCGAGCGACAATCCCTGAGGCAACTGGCCCGACGCGATTGATACAACGTACGGAGCCAGTCCGCCGCTCACCGTCACCGATCCGTCGTAAGTCGAGCCCACAGTAGCGGGCGGCAGGGTGGCAGTGATCGAGATGCCAGACCGCCGATCTGTCGGTGGAACCATCGGGGGAAACGTGGGTGGCACAGTGGGTGAGGGCGGCGCAACCGTCGGTGGCACAGTCGGAGGATCCGTTGGCGCGGTCGGTGGAACAGCCTTATTCGCCCCGACCGAGATGCCCGAGCATGCGGTAAAAAAGAGAAGAGCTACGAGCACAACCACCAGGGTGAAGCATTGGGTAATAGCGCGAGTCGAGCGCTTTACGCGTAGCGAAGGGGAGAGCTGATGAAACACTGTTTTGCCTCGAAGGAAAATTCAGAGGACGGGCAACAGGAAACCTCTTGAACCCAACCTATCGAGGCAAGGGAGGATCGACCAGATTACCGAAGGGATTAGACCCTCGACATGACCTCCTCAGTACCACAGAATCGGCCTAATGGGCGCTATGCCCTAAATCCCTTTTGGCCTGTTCGTACGTCGGCAGTGAATCGGTTGGCTGCGATGCGAGGCCATTGTTATGATTGGCGCCATCCAGATTCAGACAGAACGTCGAGAGTCACACAGGATTCAGAAAGGATTGTGATGCCGCGTGGAGTTGTTCCTCGTCAGCCAGCCCGAACCGGACGCCAGGACAAGGTACGAATGGAGCGGACAACGATATCCGCGAAAAAGAAGCAAAAGCCGGCAGCACCAAGGAAGGGTGCAACGCCGAAACTCAAAGGTCCGGCGTTGTCTAAGGCCGCGACCACGGGTACGAAACCCGCCAAGGGCTACAACCCGATCGCTCCCGAGCGGGTTCAGGAAATCCTGAAACGGCTGAACGATCTATATCCCGACGTGACATGTGCTCTTACGCATGCGAGCGCGTGGGAGTTGCTGGTCGCAACGATCCTCTCGGCCCAATCCACCGACGTGAATGTGAATCGTGTGACCCCGGAGCTGTTCCGGAAATATCCAACGGTCGAAGCCTTCGCCGCGATTACGCCGGAACAGCTTGAGCCCGATGTCCGGTCGACAGGATTCTTCCGCAACAAGTCGAAGTCGGTGGTCGGAGCGGCGAAGAAGATCGTCTCCGAGTTTGGCGGAATCGTCCCGGATGACATCGAGAAGTTGCTGACTCTGCCCGGCGTGGCGCGCAAGACAGCAAATGTCGTGTTGGGAAGCTGGTTCAAGAAAGCTGTTGGAATCGTGGTGGACACGCATGTGCACCGCATTTCGCGGCGTCTGGAACTCACGACCGAGAATGATCCGCCGAAGATTGAGCAGGATCTGATGAAGATTATCCCGCGCGAGAAGTGGATTTTATTTTCCCATCAGGTCATCTGGCACGGACGTAAGCTATGCATTGCGCGCAAGCCGAAGTGCGCGGAATGTGCGCTCGAGAACATCTGTCATGCCGGGGACAAAACCTGGAGTACGGTGGAGACGCATAAGAACGCCGTCGGATGAAGTCCGGGCTCAATCCCGGCCTGGACAGATCTCCGCTCCTCCGAAGACCGGGAGAAATGGCCACCCATGCATCGAGCGTTTACTCCATTTTTCGACTACTCGCTGCCCATTTCATCCAGAATCGGTTCACGCAGACCGCGAAGACGCACGCTCTTTCCTCCAAATGTGAAGACGATAACCTCGTTCCTTCCTTGCTTGAGGTAAGGAGCGGGCACATAGAGCGTCTGCTGCGGACCGACATTCCAGAAGCGGCCGAGCGGATGGCCGTTGACCCAGACCGCACCTTTGCCCCATCCGCGTGTGTCCAGGAAGGTATCACCGAGCGATTGCAAATCGAAGTGACCCTGATAGAAGGCCGGTCCGACGGATCCTTTGGAGGGCTCCATTCCGGTGAAGGCAATTTTTGAGAGGTCGTCCATGGGTAACGTCCAGATTTGCCAACCGCTGAGTTCTTTGCCTCCGACAAATACCGGGCCGTTGATTCCCTGCCTCTCGTTTCTCAGCTCTGTGCTGAAGTTGATGCGTCCCGTGCCCTCGACCAGAATGTCGAGTTGGTCATTCGCTTTCGCGTCCAATTTCACGCGATTTTGCTTCTTTCGTCGATCTGCCGAGCCGACCAGTTTTCCATCGAGGTAAACCCGTACGTAGCTGCGCATCGCCGGCAGGATCAGATCACCCGAGGCTGACGTCTTCAACGTGGTCCGATAGAGAATGTACCCGTAGGACTGGCCAGAAGCTTCCATGTTGACTGGGCGTTCGGCGGTGCTTGGAAGTTCCTCTCCGAAGTCGCGACCGTGGTCCAAGTCCCACAGTCCGGCAATCCGATCCACTTCGAATGCGGGAATCTCAACAACTGGCAGCGGCGCTGGCGGGTCGGGGAATGCGACGCCGTGACGATGTTTTGCGATCACCTCGCGGAATGCATAAAACTTCTTCGTCAGCGCACCGGACTCGCTGACCGGCGAGTCGTAATCGTAGCTGGTCACGTCGGGCTGGTATTCCTTGTGATCCCAGTTGGCACCACTCATAAATCCAAAGCTGGTCCCGCCATGAAACATGTACAGGTTGATGGAATATCCATGTCTCAGCATCCAGTCGATTTCCTGCGCCTGCTGATCGGCGTTGGTGCCGTGATGATGCTCGCCCCAGTGATCGAACCATCCGTCCCAATATTCGCTGTTAAAGACGGGACGACGGGGACGAAATTTCAGCAGTTTCGGAATCTCGTTCTTGGCATCGCCGGGGCCGAAGTTGATGGCGGCATGGACGTCGGGCAACGTGCCAGCAGAGAGTTCGTCGCCCCCATCGGCGGTAAAGAGAAGTGAGTCCGCAAATCCGGCATTCTGGAGAGCGTCACGGATGCGCTTCACGTATGCATGGTCATTGCCAAACGATCCGTACTCGTTTTCGACTTGCACGGCAATGATTGGCCCGCCGCGCGCGACTTGGAGCGGAGCAAGTTCCTGACCGAGGCGCTTGAGCCAGCGCTGGGCCGGTTGCATGAACTTCTCGTCCGTACTGCGCAAAACAATGTTGGAATCGGCCAGCAGCCATGCCGGGTAACCACCAAGGTCCCACTCCGCGCAAGAATAGGGGCCGGGGCGGAGAATCACATAGAGTCCTTCTTCCTGCGCCATGCGGATGAACGCCGCCACGTCGAGTGAGCCGCTGAAGTCGTAGACGCCGGGCGACGACTCGTGCGCATTCCAGAACACGTAAGTTGAAATCGTATTCAGCCCCATCGCTCGCGCCTTTTTCAGACGATCGCGCCAATACTCGCGCGGGATGCGCGCGTAATGCATCTCGCCGGAGATGATCTGGAAGGGCTTGCCGTCGAGGACAAACTGATTTCCCTGAATGCCAAAGCCGTGAGCCGCGGGTGACGCAGCCTTTGCTGTCGCTTGTGCCGAAGCGAGGGTCATGAGGGCGAGCGCCACGAAGGCGAGCGCGAGAACTTTCGAGATGGATTGCGTCATGAGTGTTCGCATGTCGAGTAGAGCTGACCGGAGCGCACTGCTCTGCTAGACTTTCGCTTTTGCAGCAGCTTTTTACGTCAGTCTCTTCTACATCACTTTGCAATTCCACGCTATGCGCCTCTTCCCAGCATGCAGGAGCACACGACGGAGGCACCCGAAAGTGCCAAATCCCGGATCGTGACGCTCTCCATCGGCGGCAAGCGGTTATTCTTTAACGGCTTGCAACCTTGTTCGGAAAACAGGAAATCCACAGCCCGGTTGCGGCGAACCCTTGAAACCCGGATAGACTGTCGCCTCTTCTCCTCTGATAAAACCACTCCGTCCTGATCTGGGAATCATTTCGCTGTAAGGAGAGACCATGAGAGGGAACCATTATTTGCACCTTCCGATAGTGTTGCTGACGATTCTGGCCAGCAACGTTCTTCAAGCCCAAACCACTGTAACCACATGGCATAACAACAACTGGCGAGACGGCGAGAACTCGACCGAGACGATCTTGAATCAAGCTAACGTGAAGCTTAACAAAAACAGCTCCAATCAGTTTGGCAAAGTCTGCAGCACGGCGACGGGCGCAATTGATGGTCAACTTTATGCGCAGCCTCTGGTTACTGGGGCCACGATCACAGGCTATACCCATGTGGTCTACCTCGTAACCCAGAACGATACTGTCTATGCGATCGACGGGGACAGCGCCGGGCCGAACTGCACAGTCATTGCGAAGCAGAGCCTGCTTGGCGTCAACCAAGGCCCCGCAAAATGCGGCGATATCGGAGGCAAACAATGTGGAACCATTGCTCCGATCGTGGGGATTCTTGGAACGCCGGTCATCGATACCACCACGAACACCATCTATCTTGTGAGTGAAATCGAATCGACGGCTTCCGGATGCACAACGAATCCTCCACCTTCGTGCTTCTCCCACTGGCTGCATGCCTTGGACTTGAACCTGACGGCGCTTACCGAGAAATACAACGGACCGGTGCAAATTGCCGGAAGTTACACTAGCGGTGGTAGCACCGTGATGTTCGATTCCTCCACTCACATCCAGCGTCCGGGACTGCTATTGCTGCCGAATGTCGAGTCAAACGGCCACAGTGCTGTGTACATCGCATTTTCTATGATGGATGGCGCGCCTCTCGGTCCGAATGGCTTCGTCTTTGGTTATGACGCCCAAAACCTGACCGCCGTCCCCAAGATTTATGCCACAACAGTGACCTCAAGCGGGCGAGCGGGTATTTGGCAGAGCGGAGCGGGTTTAGCCGCGGCTATCGACAAAACTGGCGGCAGCACCTACCTCTATTTCAACACGGGCGATGGAGCCTTCGACGGCGTCGCCAATTTCGGCGATAGTTTTGTCAAACTGACTACCAGCTTGACTCTCAGCGGCTCTTTCACTCCATACACTCAGGCCTGCATGCTACAGACTGACGAAGATTTCGGCTCAGGTGGGGTCATGCTCATTCCCAACGGAATCGGTTCGACGACCGCAGACTTCGCAGTGTCTTCGGGTAAAGATGGAAACATCTACGTGATGGACCGCTCGAATCCTGGTGGTTACAACGGCACGCCCACATGTACGGGCACGAACAACAATTTTGAGACCTTTCAGGCGTCGACTGGAAAGTTTTACAGCACTGCGGCGTTTTGGGATCAAAACTTGTACGCCGTCGCGAATGGTTCGGCGCTCAACAAGTACAAGATTGCTCCCGCCCCTACCTGCAGCCCTGCTCCCATCTGCACAACTCCCTCGGCCACAACCGGCGTGACTTTTGGTTATGGAATCGTGCCGTCGACTTCGTCCAACGGCGACACCAACGGGACTGCAATTCTCTGGATCGTCAACGGCAATGGGTGGGTGCCAGGAAAGGGCTCTTTCGCAAAGGCGGTGATCTATGGCTTCGACGCGCAGAATCCGACTGGCAGTGGTTGGACGGCATTATGGAACTCCAATGAGTGTCCGACGCGAGACAAACCTGGCTACTCCAGCAAATTCTCAGTACCGACGATAGCCAACGGGCGCGTTTTTGTGGGAACAATTGATCCGAATGGCGAGCCGTCGTACCAGAATGGCGAACTAGACATCTACGGTTTGTTAACCAACACGACTTGTAACTAGCGATTTGGCGGCGCATCTTGCCTCAATGCACTGCTGCGCCGCCTATCACGTCGCCTACGAGAAATCATCCCGACCCTCTGCTAGACTTCCCTGCTGGCCGTCAGAAGGTTGTTTCTCTATGCGCGCTCACATTTTCTTTGCTACCGTCATTTTTATAACCAGTGTTAGTGCCGATGTCGTAGCCCAGACATTGCCGGTGCCGCAGGCGATTACCGATCCCAAACAGGTTGCGTCCAAACCGAACGCTCAGGTAGAGCCTCGCAGTCTAACCATCGAGAGGCTGTTTATGACCCGGCAGATCGGGCGGGCTACGTGGTCTCCGGATGAAAAGAGTATCGCGTTCATCTCGAACATGAGTGGACGGAATAACATCTGGACGATTCCGGCGGAGGGCGGTTTTCCTACGCAATTGACGGTCAGTGATCAGCGACAGACTTCTCCGGCGTGGTCTCCTGACGGAAAGTGGATCGCGTATCAGTCGGATTACGACGGCGATGAGCAGTGGGACATTTATCTCCTCTCGCCCAAGACGGGTAAAGTCGTGAACCTGACGCAGACGAGCGAGATCGCCGAATTAAATCCGACGTGGTCGCCCGACGGACGATACGTTGCCTACGAAGTGAAACCGAAAACCTCCGCTGCCTACGAGATCGACGTCTACGACATGATCATGCGTGAGGTGAAGCATCTCACGATCAACACGCCGCAGGATAAGCGGAATGTGAATCCGATCTGGTCGAAGGATGGGAAATACATCGTCTATACGCAGGAGCAGGCTAAGGGGACGGATTCGAACGTCTTCATCGCTGATGTTGCGACATGCAAGAGCACACTGCTGACGCCGCACGAAGGTGAACAGTTGTATTTTGCGAATGACATTTCACCACGTCCAATCCCCGATGGACGACAGATTCTCATCACGTCCAACGCCGCGAATGGCTATGAAAACGTCGGGTTGCTCGATGTCGGTACAAAGGGCGAGTTAAATGGATTTTTCAAGCCCGGTGGAATCAAATGGCTGACCAAAGACAAGTGGGAGATTCGCGGCCACGAGTTCTCTCCCGACGGTAAACACTTCACCTTCAGCGCCAATGTTGACGGCAACGAAGATATCTACCTCTACGACCTCGCGACCGGAAAATCCACTGCTCTGGCAATTCCCAAAGGCGTAAGCGAGGCTGCGGGCGGACACACCGCGTTCAGCCCCGACGGATCGCAGATGCTCTACTACCACAACGGTCCGACCGCACCCGGCGATCTCTGGGTCTATCAGCTTGCTTCCGGAAAATCGCAGCAGCTTACGCATTCGCTTGTTGGGGGGATTCGGTCGGAAGATATGGTTGAGCCGTATCTGGTGCATTATCCCAGCCGCGACGGCAAATGGACTATTTCTGCGTTTCTCTACGTCCCTTTCAATATGGCGCGCAATGGGCAGAATGCGGCGATCGTCTACATCCACGGCGGACCGACTTCGCAGACCATGAATTCCTTCAACCGCTTCGTCCAATTCGCCGTGAACCAGGGATACATGGTGCTCGCGCCGAACTATCGCGGGTCCACTGGGTACGGTAAGGAGTTCCAACAGGCCAACCTGTTCGACATGGGCGGCGGAGATTTGCAGGATGTGCTTGCCGGAGTGGACTGGATCAAGCAAACCGGGCACCTCGATCCGAAAAAGATTGCAGTAATGGGCGCCAGCTACGGTGGATATTTGAGCATGATGGCCGTGACCAAGGCTCCAGAAGTCTGGGCGGCAGGCGTGCCGATTGTGCCGTTCGTGAACTGGTTTACCGAGATTGAAAACGAAGATCCGGAGCTGCGACAGTCGGATCTGGCGACGATGGGTGATCTGGTGAAGAACAAGGCGCTTTATGAGGAGCGATCGCCCATCAATTTCATCGATCAGATAAAAGCGCCCTTACTGCTGCTGGCCGGTGGACATGATCCTCGTTGTCCGAAATCAGAGACGCAGCAGGTCGTGGACGCAATCAAAAAGCGTGGCGGAACGGTCGATTCCAAGATCTACGAAAACGAAGGCCACGGTTTCGCGCGTGTGGAAAATCAGATTGATGCGTACAAGCGTGTCGCTGATTTCCTGCTGGCGCATGTCGTTCCTGCAGATTGTAGTTGCTCACTGACTGAGTAGTTGTAGGGCTCGCGAGTAAATTGCGGTAAGTTACATGTTCCACGAAGTTATCTAGTTACCTTCGTAACTGATTCCATTCCGCTTGTTGATTTTTCTTTTTCGTTCTGTAACAAACCTCAGATACACTCCGGCCATCCGCTCATAGACCTTTCCTGAACGACCGGTGTGTATTTGTGTCGATGCACACCGGAGCAAGCGCAAGAACAAAACTAAATTAGAGGCATTTCATGAGTGTGCACAGTGTTAGGAAAAGTGTGCTCGCCGCCGCGGCGATCGTGTGCCTGGCGGCCGTAGCATATGCGCAGGTACCCGTGTCCCAGCACGTGGTGCTTGTAATCGATGAAAACCATAGCTTTAGCGATGTGATGGCGAACATGCCCTGGCTTGTCGGACAGGGATATGCCAACGGCTATGCCACGAATTACAAATCCGACAACGGCGGTTCCCTTCTTGATTATCTCTGGCTGGCTTCGGGCAGTTGCGAATCCGCGGCCAACTGCACACTGCCACCAGGCACGCACGATTTCAATTGCACCGGCAATGATTGTTATTACCCGAATACTCAGAAGACCGATCCGATCACGGACGATAATATCTTCCGCCTGCTGAACAATGCGGGCATTTCATGGAAGGTCTACGCGCAGTCATACGCAGCAGCGGGCGGCACTCCCACGACTCCCGACAACGCAAATGGCACCGATTATTACCGGCGTCACAACGGGGCTACCTGGTATAGCGACATTCTGAGCAATGTGGATGGGTCGGCGTCGAAAATTGTAGATCTCTCGCAGTTGAATAGCGATCTGTATGGCAGTCGATTGCCGCGCTTCATCATCATCGTGCCGGATGGGAATCACGATGCCCATGACTGTCCGGTAGGGATGAAGAGTTGCAGCACCGCACAGCAATTGGCGGCCGCAGATCAATTCCTCAGCGATACAGTCGGCCCGATCGTCGCAAGCGGAGACTTCCAGCCAGGCGGCACAGGGCTGCTGCTGGTGACGTTCGACGAATGTGGTCCCGGAACCGATGGCGGTTGCGGAGCTTCGGTTTATACGGCGCTCATTGGACCGAAGGTCATCCCGCACACAGTCTCGTCAGTGCTCTACCACCACGAAAATGCGCTGCGGACGATGCTCGATAGTCTGGGCATCAAGACTTATCCGGGAGCGGCGGCGACGGCGGCCGACATGTTGGACTTTTTCGAGGCCAACAACAACAAGCCGGAAGTTTTCGTCAGTTCTCCAGCCAATTATTCGACCGTAAGCTCACCGGTTCCCATTCAGGCCACCGCGGACGCCAGCCCCGGGCACACCATCACCGGCTGGCACATCTATGTCGACGGCCAGGATGTGTACACGGCGGGCTCGGTCACTTCGATCAATCCGAATGTGAGCATGAGCGGGGGAAATCACGTGGTCATTGTTCGAGCCTGGGATACTTCGGGGAACTACGGCGATCAGACCCTGAATATTACAGTCGACAACAACAAACCGACCGTCACAATATCGACTCCGACCAACAACTCGACCGTTGGGTCACCCGTCAATCTGCAGGCGACGGCCACACCGTCTTCTGGGCAAAAGATCACCGGCTGGTGGGTATACGTAGATGGTAAGGGCGTCTACAACATAAACGGCGTGAGCGGCATCAACACGAACCTCAACATGAGTTCCGGTACGCACACGATTGACGCGCGTGCCTGGGATACGTCGGGCAACTACGGCGATCAATACATCAGCGTAACCGTCAGCGCCAGCCAGACCACGGTCAACGTTTCGTCTCCGACGAACGGATCGACTGTGAGCTCGCCAATCAATGTGCAGGCTTCTGCTACGCCGGCCAATGGCCGCACGATTGTGGGATGGTGGGTCTATCTCGACAGTGTCGGTGTGTACAACGCGGGCGCGGTGGGTTCCATCAACGCAAACATCAACGCCTCGCCGGGAAACCATACCTTGGTGATTCGCGCGTGGGATTCTTCCGGTGGATATGCAAGTCAGACTGTCAATGTGACTGTGCAGCAGCAGGGAGTGACGGTAAATCTGACGACTCCGACGAACGGGAGCACGCATAACTCTCCAGTACAGGTGATTGCGAGCGCCTGGGCGTCGGATGGCATTAACGGATGGAGGATCTACGTGGATTCCGTTTCCGTGTTCGACCAAAACGGTGTCAGCCAGATTAATACTTGGGTCAACATGAGCAGGGGCTGGCATACGGTCATCGTGCGAGCGTGGGACAACAGGGGAGCCTACGGAGATCAGACTGTAAACATAAATGTTCCGTAGTCGTTATTAGACGACGGAGAATTGGCGACAGCGGGGCTCCGCCTGCTGTCGCCTTTTTTCTTTCCTTAACGGCTTACGGGTTAGCGCAGTCTCTCTAGAATTCCGAGTCTTTGCTCGCTTCTGAGTGCGCCGATGTGAAATGCTCGTCAAACTGAGATTGCAGAGATCTCCGATACTCCTCGCGGTTGGGGCGATGAGTTGAGCCTTGCGCGCGGAAAGATACATTTGGGCAAAACGTGCACACGGCCTCCACGGGAATGTCGGAAAGCCACTTGGTGACGCGGACAGTCGGCATTGTCACGATGCAACTACTGCTCCTTCTGCCCTGAAGTGAACACCGTCCATGGGCCAGCCTTCATATCGCGCAGCAGCGGCTTTTGCCAGGAGTATTCTGGGTGATGCTCCAGGAATGGCTCGGCCAGGAAATCGACGCCACAGGGGTGTCCGGCGCGCGCGACGAAGCTCATCTTGGCAGCCATCGCACTGTCGGTTGCTTTGCCCTGCACTGCGCCGCCCGGATTGTAGGCGTCCCATGCCCATTCCTTTACTCCTCGCGGAGAATTGTCGACGTGTCCACAAAGCGCGCGCTCATTCGGCTGAGCATTATCGGCGGCCGCGCCCTTGCTGTCGTAGCTATCGATGTGATCGCCGAGGAACTGCTCGGCCATGCCGACGTCAATCTTCCCTTTCGCCTGCTTCATCAATTCTTCCCATCGTGTGCGACGCGCATTGGGCGAAGATGAGGCATCGCTGGGATCGAATGTCGTCTCTTCTTTAATCACCTTGGGGTCGCGAGCGAAATTCGAGCTGACAAAATAGCCGTCTTTCGTCCGCCACAACGGCGTGTTCTTCAGGCCAAGCTCGAGATAGGCGATCTCTCCGGTCTTGCGATCGCCAATGAGCCAGTCGTTCGCATATCCACCATTGTTGCCGTCTTTGATGATGCGGACGTAATCGTCAATGCTGTTGGCGTACTGCAGCGCTTTGCGGGCGCGCATGAACTCTGGCTTTCCGTTGGGATCCCATCCCTCAAACTGTGTGATGGTAGTTTCGGTGATCATGAGGCCGGCCGAGTTCACGCCAAAATCGTCATCGCTGACGATCACGCCGGGGAATCCGTCCATCAGGATGCGGTTGCCGTGTTCCGGCTGAATGTCAAAGACGATGACCCAGCGCTCGCCCGCAAGATAACTGGTCCAGTTGTTGTGCGCGATGACGATCTGATGATCTTTGGTCATGCCGCCCGTAGCGATGAACGCACTGCAATTTCCGGGAGCGTTCAACTTGGAATTCTTCGCGGACTTCTGCTGCTTGTTCAGCCATGGGAGGTAGTAGTCCGGGACTTCCTCGAAGGCATTGAGAGCGACAATGTCCCACACATCGAGACTGACGCCGTGCGCCTTCACGCCATCCGCGATGCCTTGCAATTCCTGCTGGTATTCGGGATCGATGTGCGGCCAGAGCATCTGACGCGCTGTCGTGCGGAAGAACTCCCAATCATGCTGCGACTGGTGGGTATCGAAGAGCTTGATCGCCTCAAACGCGTCCTGAATTTCGGGGGCGAGCAAGTATCCGTGCTGGTACCCGACATCGGCCGGCGAGCCTTCGAGGTGAACGTAAGTCCATCCGCCTTGCTGAAAACGATAAGCTTTATCGAGCCGCGAATCGGGCCGCGCAGCAGCCAGCGCCGCACAGGTCAGCGTCACTGCCAATCCCAATACAAGTCCGCCACGCAAGAATTTGTTGGCCATGATTCCCCCGTAGGACAGCCGTTGTGAATGCCGCAATATTCTAGTCGATCTGGTCGGCCGGAACACGAATGTTTCCTTATGATCCGGGATCCCTTGTAGTGCACCCTCTTAGATATTCGTTCTCTGCTCGGGATGCCGGCTGAGATACCAGCAAGGATTCATGCCGGAGTGGGGAAACAACGCATGCACGCAAGTCTCGGACGCAGGCGGATCGAAGATGAACTGTGTCTTGCCGTTCTTCTGCAAGACGGCATAGTAGTGGCTGACTACGACCGAGCCGTAGGGATCCCGGTTGGTCGCGACCCGCAGCCGGAAGAGTAGGAAATCAGCGCAGAATAGCAGCAAGGTTGTCCCGAGAAGGAACAGGACGAGTCCAAGGAAGATGCGCCGGAGTCGATCCCGCAAATTGGATGGCCTGTCGGTCACGAGGTCCAAATTATAAGCCTGAGGAGATGCGGAGAGACTGTACGTACCCTCCGTTGACAATTCCGCACAGGACAGGCAAACTACCGCATTCGCTGGGAATCTGATCTGGCGAGCAGCCCAAGGACGGGTTTTCCTGCATTTGGCCCCTCCAGGCCGTATACTCGTAATCACTTCGTTCATGGCCATGACCGAGCAACGGGTCTCTTATACGCTCGACTCCTCGTTGGAGACGATCGACAGCGCCGAGGAGAAAGCTACCCGCATTGCCACCGAGCTCGGCTTCGGCGATGACGAGATCATGCAGATTTCGATGGCGGTGCGGGAAGGTGCCGTGAATGCCGTGCTGCACGGCAACGCCTATGCCCCGGACAAAAAAGTCACCCTCGCCTTTGAGCGCACGGGCGAGGAACTGGTCATCACCATCCGCGATCAAGGACCGGGGATGGACTTGAGCAAAATCCCCAACCCTTTGGCGCCGGAAAATCTGCTCAAGACTTCCGGGCGCGGAATCTTTCTCATGCGCTCGTTTATGGATGTCGTCGAGATTCGCCCGTCCTCGACGGGCACTGAACTCAAACTGATTAAGCGCGTCCACGGTCAAACCGCGGGCGGCAAGGAGGCTTCCCAGTGACAATGAAGGTCGGTAGTCGGCAGGTAGATGGAGTCACCATCGTGGATTGCAGCGGTCGCATCACCCTGGGCGAAGGCAGCGTCGTTCTTCGTGACACGGTGCGCGATCTGCTGGGCAAGGGCAACAAGAAGATTGTCCTCAATCTTCAGGACGTCAATTACATTGACAGCTCAGGCATCGGTGAACTGGTCAGCGCTTTCACCACGACTAAAAATCAAGGGGGTGAATTGAAGCTGCTCAACCTCACCAAGAAAGTCAACGACCTGCTGCAGATCACCAAGCTTTACACCGTCTTCGACGTGAAAGACGACGAAGCCGCGGCCGTTAAGTCGTTCAAGTAGAAACTCACCTCCGATCGATTCCTGTGCCCCATTTCTCGCCTCGAAGCGAGAAGTGGGGACTTCACACAGTTCTTGATTGATGATTTTTTGATTATTGATTGAAACCCTCCCAGATTGAGTCTTCTTTGATTCGCTTATCGGTTCTCGCACCGCAACTCATTCAGTTCCATTCCGGCACCGCGAGCAGATTTTCCTTGTTGGATCACTGACGGAATAGGCTTGCCCTTCCTAAGATCACAGCATGTGGAGCCAAGCTGCCCTCACCGTACCTGCTGGTGTGGGGATCGCCGCCCTCGGCCGTCAAGCCAGACGAAGTCCGGCAGTGCAACCAAGGCTTTCGGTCCGAAGAATATCCCTGATCGTGCTTTTGACACTCTTCGCAGGTCCATGTCTCTACGCCTCCGACTGCATCCCTGTGCAGGAAGCCGCTCAGCATGTCGACGAAACCAAATGTGTGACGGGAAAAATCATTCGCGTGAAACTCGGGTCCGGCGGTGTCACGTTCCTCGATTTCTGTGAGGATCAGATGGCCTGCCCCTTCACAGTCGTTATTTTTTCGCATGATCTAAAAGACGTCGGCGATGTGCGCCGACTTGCCGGCAGAACTATCGAGATCCAGGGACGAGTGAAGTTATATGAAGGACGGCCCGAGATCATCCTGAACCGCATCAGTCAAATTACTGGGGGCGCCGCAATGATCCCGCCTCTGCCGAAGAACTACGATGTCGAAAACCGCGGCCATTACAGCGCTGGACGGCTGCATCCGACGAAGAAACCTGGCAAAGTGAAGGCCACGCCGAACACAACTGCAACGTACGGTTACGACGTAGAGGGCGATGACGCGCCGTAGGGCGATGGCCCGACTAAAAAGCAACAATGGCAATAATTTGGGGAGGCTGATAACAGCCTCCCCTTCTGTCTCTACCGATGAGCTATGGCGGACTGATGTCCCCAGCGTCGCTGGATACTTCTGAACGACGCCGCTTGATAGAGCGCCGACAGTCCAACCAGGAAATACACGACGGAACTGAGACTCGAGGTCTCCCCGAAGTGCATACCGAAGATCGCCGCTACCAAATCAAAATGGAGCACGCCAACCAATCCCCAGTTGAGGCCTCCTACAACCAATAACACCGCTGCAATTACATCTAACGACTTCATGTTTCCTCCCGGAATTCGTGCTTCGTTGCTACAGGGACTTAGATCAAAATCATTTAAATTGAGTGCAAACATGAAGTTGCTTTCATCACATTGTGTGCGTCAACATCAAGAACTTGAACAGCTTTTGATGTTCAGGAAAATTGGGGTCTTTGCAAACAAGCGAATCGTTCGAGCGAACCGTTGACGCACGGTGAGGCACGCGACTCAGGGGTGGTGGACGAAAATCGGTGTGCCCGACGAGTAGAGTTCAGATATCCTCAACACCCTTACACCATTCCTCTACGCAACTCCTCAAGCGGATACTTCGTTCCCCGCCACTCGATTCCGTCATTCCAGAGGGTAACCAACATCGAGAGCAGCAGAGTGTAGATGAACATCGTTGAACTCACGGGATGCAGAAAAAAGTAGTACGCCGGTACCGACGACCGCCGCGAGATACCGATATAGATCAAGAATAGAGATCCCAGAGCGATGGCGAAAGGTACGCGTTCCCATCCGTGGGCGAGCCAGAGTCCGAGGAATGGTCCGAGATTGAGAAAGGCCAGGCCGAACGCTGACACAAGCGTTCGCCAAGACTGAAACGACAACACGGCAAAAAAGTTTTTGGTGAGGTTGTTGACGATACCGATGGCTCCCTGTCCCCAATGGATGGAAATCAAATCTCCGCCAAAAACATTGCGTTGCGCGAATCCGGAGTTTTTCACAACCTTGCCAAGCTTCATGTCGTCGAGCACCTCCATGCGGAGGGCCTGGTAAGTCCCGATCGCATCGTAGACTTTGCGGCGGATCAGGTTGAACGCGCCGACGCCCATGTGGTCGTCGGCGCTCGGGTCGGCAACCTTCCAGGGACGATGTCCAAACATGAACATGGTCTGAAAGAAGGCGATCATCATGTATTCGCCCGGGCGCTTCATGATCATGCGAGGGAAAAGCACGAGGTGGTCGGCACATTGGCTCTCGGCATAAGCCAGCGCACGTCGCAACGAGTCGGGCTTGAAGATTACGTCGGCATCGGTAAAGAGCAGCCACTCCCCCGTTGCCTGGTTCGCCGCGGTCCACATGGCGTGAGTCTTGCCGAGCCATCCAACGGGAAGTTCGGCGTGATTCACCACGGTCAATGAAGCGATGGGTACCACCCTCACTTCCTTCGACAGGTCGGGATTCGATTGCTCCATTTCTCGCCGGTCTTGACTAAGCCGCTCCATAATTTCGCCGGTCCGATCGGTTGAGCGGTCGTTCACGGCGATTACTTCATAATTGTCGTAGTCGAGCAGGAGCAGCGATCGCAAACAGTTCTCGATTTCCGCTTCTTCATTGCGCGCGGGAACGATGATCGAGACGCGAGGATTGCCCGATGGACGAACCGGATTGCGGTCCCACTCCGGACGGGACACGTCCGAAACCGACGGCATGCCGAGGGCGGCATCCACGATGCGAGAGAACCAGGCAAGCGCCAGAATCGTTCCCGCAATCCACCAGAAATAAATCATTCGCTTTACGTCTTCCCTGGTGCCGCCAGGCCACTATCAAGCGCCACTGCGGGTGCAAACTTCATGCCATAGAAGAGTATCGCAGCTGAGATCGCCATTGCGATGATCGGCAATATGAACGCGGCCTGTAGCGAACGGCGATCAGCGACCCATCCCATCATCGTTGGTGAAGGGACATCCCCCAAAATATGGATGATGAAAATGTTCACGGCGATGGCGGTCGCGCGAATATGCGCGCCCACCGAATTGATAACGGCTGCATTTAAAGGCGCGGTATTAAGCAGCAGGAAAAATGCCGCCACACCGATCGCCGGTATCATGATCGGCCCGCGATGGAAAAGCGCCACGATCATCACCGGTATTCCAAGCAGCATGCTGGCGGCCGACACAAGGTAATAAGAGCTCTTCATGCGTGGCAGCAGGAAGTCGCCCAGCCACCCCCCGGCGAGAGCGGCTACGATACCATCGACCACGATGATCATGCCGAACATCAGATTGGCTTTTTCGAGCGAGTAGCCGCGTTCACTGTAGAGAAATTGCGGAATCCAGACCTGTATGCCGCCGAGAGAAAACGTCATCGCCGCCATGCCGAGTGTGGATGTCAGAAAGGCCGGATTTCTCGCGAGGCCCAGAATCGTTCCGCGCTCCGGGGTCTCTTTCAGCGAATCGAATCTACCGCGCTCCGGCTCCTTCAGGAACAACACAGCGATCGCCAGCAGAAAACCGGGAACTGCGGCGATGTAAAACGGGAAGCGCCAGCCATGATGCGGCGCGAGGTATCCGCCGAGCAAATATCCTGCCGCAGACCCGACTGGGATGGCCAGGTAAAACACTCCGAGAATCCGTCCGCGCACATTCTCGTGGAAAAGATCGGAGACAAACGTGGGCGCGATCGTAACGAACGTCGCCTCACCGACACCAACCAAGGTGTGCCGGATCAGAAGCTCGGTGTAATTGTGTGTCACAGCCGTAAGTAGAGTCAGGCCGCTCCAGAAGAATGCCCCCAGAACGATAATGAGTTTGCGCGAGTACCGATCGGCCAGCGGTCCCACAAACGGCGCGGCGATCATGTAGAAACCGAGAAACGCACTGGTCAGGTACCCGATCTGCTGTTTCGAAACGTGGAACTCATCCTGGACCAGCGGCTGGACAGCAAACAGCACGTTGCGGTCCGCGTAGTTGAGCAGATTGAGCGCCGTCAGAACAATGAGGGCAGTTTTCGGTTGAATATCGTTCTGGGACACGAGTCCAGCGAATATAACACGAGGGGTCGGGGCACGAACTGCGTGGGAACATCGAACCATCAAAAGCACGACGTCGCCGCGAAGGAATTCGTTGCGTTCGCTGATACACAGTCGTTCCTTTGTAGTTATCGCTTTTTGGGTCTCGGCCAGCGCGCCACGATCGTCGTCGAAATTCCGCCTCGCGGACGGAACTCTCCCCGCACCTCGGCCCAGATCGGCTTCGTCCACTTCACCACATCTTCGAGAACTTGATTCACTATGTTTTCCTGAAAGATGCCGAGGTTGCGGTAGCACTGCAAATACTCCTTGAGCGACTTTAACTCGAGGCACAGATTGTCGGGCATGTAGCGGATATTCAGAACTCCAAAATCCGGCAACCCTGTCTTCGGACACACCGAGGTAAACTCCGGGTCATCGACGAGGATCTCGTAACCAGGGAACTGGTTACGCCAGGTTTCGATCTCAGGAAATTTGTAGTCCAGGCCGGCAGCGGCGTGCTCCGGCGTATAACGTGGCGATTTCGGCATGCTTCTATTGTAGCGGTTGAGAGAATGCAGCCGAGCACATCGCACCGGCATCTAATTCGCTACCATCGTTTCGGGGCTCGCGCATGCTCCGCTCGCCTCTGAGATGGTAAATTACTACTTACAGAAATTCCTGCCGGAGACTGAAAGACAACCAGTTGGCGCTGACAAACAATTCGAAGACGCCGTCCAACAGGCGGTGGATCTGGCTTGTGTCCGCAGCCGTCATTCTGATTCTGATTTTTTATTCTTACCTTCATCAAACGCCCATCAAGGTCCATACAGTAACGGTGGAGCGCGGGCCGATCCGCAGCGTCATTTCGACGAACGGCAAGGTCGAGCCGGTTCAGAATTTTGAAGCTCACGCGCCTATTGCGACTACCGTCAAACGCCTTTTCGTCAGGGAAGGCGATCACGTGCGCAAGGGTCAGCTTTTACTGCAATTGGATGATGAAGACATCCGCTCGCAGGCGGCCAAGGCCCAGGCACAGATCAAGGCCGCACAGGCAAGTCTCGCCGCCACGAAAAATAGCGGCACTCAGGAAGAGGTTCTCACGCTGAAGGCCCAGTTGACCAAAGCTCGCGCCGCTCGCGACGTCGCGCAGCGAAATGTCGAGGCCCTGAAGCACCTGCAAGAGCAGGGCGCTGCTTCTCCCGGAGAAGTCCGGCAAGCGGAAGTGACTCTAGAGAATGCGCAAGCGGACCTGAACCTTGCGGAACAAAAACAGAAAGATCGCTATTCGGCACCGGAGGTCGCGAGCACTGAATCGCAAGCGGCAGAAGCGCAGGCTGCGTACGAAAGTGCAGAAGATGCTCTCAGCAAGTCGAGCGTCCGCGCCCCCTTTGAAGGCATCGTCTATTCTCTCCCCGTCAAGCTCGGAGCGTTTGTTCAGGCCGGGGATTTGCTCCTGCAGGAAGCCGATCTTTCGCATGTGCTGGTTCGTGCCTTTGTCGACGAACCGGACGTAGGTCGCCTGAAGACTCAAGAAAAAGTCGAAGTCACGTGGGACGCCGTACCCGGCCGTACCTGGACAGGCTCCGTGAACACAGTTCCTTCGACCGTGAAGTTGCATGGGAATCGAAACGTGGGCGAAACAACGTGCCTGATCGATAACCAGGATTTGCGCCTGTTACCCAATATCAATGTGGGCGTCACCATCGTTGTTGCCGAACATAGCAACGTCCTCACCCTGCAACGCGACGCTCTGCACATCGATGACGGTACACCATATGTGTTCCGGATCATCGACAACCATTTGAAACGCCAAGCCATCACTTTCTCGCTGCAGAATCTTACGCGAGTCGAGGTTACCTCTGGACTCTCCGAGGGTGATGCTGTCGCTATGCCTGCCGAAGAGATAAAACCGTTGTCAGACGGCGCCGCTGTGAAGGTCGTCCCCTAATCTATGCGCGCGATCGGTTTCACAACGGGCCCCAGCCCCCGGATCCATTTCCTAGTGCCAGCAGTGTTTCTGGTCTTGATTTTGGTTTCGCCCGGAGGCACATCTCCATCTCCGATGGAACTGCTCATATCCGGTCGTGTCGATGAACTGGTGCATGATCTTCAGCAGCAGATCGTACGCTCTCCCAATGATGCCGCTGCGGAGAACACGCTTTGCCGCGCCTATTTCATGATGGAGGAATGGGATCGCGGCATTGCAGCCTGCGAGCGGGCGGTCAGTCTCGATCCGCAAAACAGTTCGTACTATCTCTGGTTGGGCCGCGTGTACGGTGAGAAAGCGGATCGTTCAGGATTTATGAGCGCTCCAGGGCTGGCGAAGAAATCCCGTGCTGCCTTTGAACGGGCCGTGGAACTCAATCCGAAAAATGTAGAAGGACATGTAGATCTCGGTGAGTTTTATGCAGAGGCTCCGGGAATCATCGGCGGTGGTAAAGACAAAGCGTACCGGCAAGCGGACGAGTTGATGCCTCTCAACCAGGCAACGGCGCACTGGGTTTTAGCACGCATCGCGGAGAAAGAAAAAGATCCCGCTAAGGCGGAACGAGAGTATCGCGCCGAAATCGCAACCAGCAATTCCGGCGTTCGTGGATGGGTCGACCTGGCGAATTTCTTCATGTACGCACATCGCTATCAGGAAATGGAAGAGGCGTTGCAGCGCGCCGAGACTGCTCCCATCGATCATCCCGAGTCATTGATGCATGCCGGCAACCTGCTGCTTCGGGCACAACGCGATTATCCTTTGGCCATTCGACTGGTCCGGCGTTATCTTGCGAATCGATTGTGCGAAGAAGGTCCTGGCTTCAAAGCGCACACGATTCTTGGCGAACTTCTCGAAAAAACCGGAGACCGGGAGGGTGCGGCTCAGGAATTTCATGCCGCTCTAGCGTTGTTTCAAGACTATCCCCGCGCCAAAGATGACCTGAAGCGACTCGGCCGCTCCTAAAACCGTTCGAGCACCGGAACTCCGAAACTGTCGAAAGTCGCTCCTACGAACCATTGGGCATTTAGAATTTCGCTTGCATCCAAAAGATTCATACGGTCGTACGAACCTGGTTTGGAAAGGGACGCAATGATGACATCGTGCCGCCCGCAGAGAACTATTAGGCTCGCCTTGAAATACATCGTGGCAGTTGTTTTGCTTCCCACATCGTTGCTGGCCGAGCCAATCCCTTTGAAGCGCATTGTTGAACTCGCTCTGTCGCACGCTACGGCAGGCGCAATCGCCACGGCCGACGAGCAACATATGGACGCCGCCTACCGCGAACTGCGTAACAGTTACATCCCGCAGCTCACGACCGGCGCCGGCCTCGGATACTCTTTCGGCTTTCCTCTGTCGCTGGAGGGTTCGGCGCCGTCCCTCTTCAATATCACTGCGCAATCCGCACTGCTGAATCCATCCCTGCGATCTTCGATTCAAGCCGCGAAAGCCGATTCCAAAATGGCTTCTCTAAACACGAAGGATCAGCGCAACGCAATCATCCAAGATGCAGCGCAGAGCTATGCAGAACTTGCCAAATGGGAAGAACGAATGGTCAGGCTACAGGAGACCCAGGCTGAGGCCGACAAATTTCAATCTGCCGTTGCCGAGCGGGTGAAAGAAGGGGTCGACAGTGAGATTGACGGAACCAAAGCTCGGCTATCGGCAGCGCGAGTCCGCCTGCGAGTAGCGGAGGCCAAAGGGTCGGCGGACGTGCTACGCGAGCACCTCGCGAAGCTGACCGGACTGCAAGCAGCGAGTATCCAGACCGATCCAGATTCGTTTCCAGCGCCGCCGCCATTGCCCGCAGAAGACACACCAATCAACTCTGTCGCCACGACTCCTTCGGTCGAGGCCGCCGTCGAGCATGCCCGAGCCCAGTACCTGCGCGCACAAGCGGAGCATCGTGCGCTCTTGCCGAGCATAGATTTTGCCGCACAATACGCCTTACTTTCGAAGTTCAATAATTTTCAGAACTACTACATTCCCTCAAAGCCTTGTCTCACATCTTTAGGCGAATTCCTGTGCGTGACGAATGCGTTTCAGCAAAACAATGCGACTGTAGGTGTTAGCATCCGGTTTCCGCTGTTCAATGCGTCGCAGAAAGCGCGCGCCCAATTGGCCGATGCCGACGCCCTCAAGGCAAACAAACAGGCACAAGCCGCACAAGATAAGGCTTCTGAAGAGACCCTTCGCCTGCAACGTTCTGTTGCGCAACTGCAAGCTGCACACGATGTCGCCCAGCTGGAATATGAGCTGGCAGAGAAAACTCTGACGGCCACCCAAACTCGCATCGACGCCGGTACGGCAAATTTGCACGACCTCGATGATGCACGCTCCCAACTCAGCGAGCGTTTTATCACTCTGCAGGACGTTACCCTCGACCTGCAGCGCGCACAACTTGGCTTGATGCGTTCCAGCGGCGATCTGGAAAAGTGGGTGCTGGGCACGCATTAAGATTAAAGTGCAGAATGGCTCGCGCTCTGTGAGACAATTTCCTTCCGTCATTTTTTCATGAAGCTCTCCCCGCCGACCCACTCGCAGAAGACTCCTGTCGCGCCGCTGGGGGCGCGAGCGAAGGATTTCCTTTCGCCTCTGAGACTCTCGCTGGCATCTGTTGCGATCATCGCGGCAGTTTTCGCAGTCTATAGCCCTGCACTGAATTATCAGTTCATTCTCGACGATCATCGTTTTGTGAATGATCCCCGAGTGCAGTCGGGCGGTCACGTCTGGGACTACTTCACGAGCTATGTATGGGCACAATTCACCGGAGGACCTTCGAGCTTCTACCGCCCGGTTTTTGTTCTCTGGATACGATTGAATTTCATTCTCAGCGAAATGTCTCCGGGGGGATGGCACCTACTAAGCATCGCGAAACATTTACTCGTCGCCATCGTGCTCGGACTATTGGTTTGGAAGTTATTGCGGGATCGCACTGCTGCGCTGCTGGCTGGGACTCTGTTCGCTTTTCATCCGGCCCAGAGCGAGTCTGTGGCATGGGTCACGGTGCCAGATCCACTGATGTCCGCCGCGATGCTTGGCAGCGTGCTCTTATACCTTCGATATGCTGACGGTGCTTTTAGGGGTGCCGGGTCTCCCGCACTAAAGTCCAGCAGGAAGACACGAAAGGAGAGCCGCGCTGGCGGCGCAAGCCAGTCTTCAGTTAGCTGGCTTCTCGCTTCGGCGTTCCTTTGCCTGATCGCTTTGTTGGTGAAGGAAACTGCCGTCGTATTGCTCCCGATTCTGTTTGCGCTGGCACTCCTAGTGCCTCCTCAAAGAGCCGAGAGCGGAAGCAAGGTCGAAGGCGTAAGTCCCGGAACGCGATTTCTGGCTGCATTCCACAGCACGCTTCCCTTTTGGTTTGTCACGCTGATCTACTTTCTCTTGCGACTCAATGCACTGGGGGGTAAAACCCTCGGAGCGCGTACGCAAAGCTTACCCCTTAGCACTGTCTTGCTTTCGGCACCAGGGATTCTTTGGTTCTACCTCAAGGTTCTGCTCTGGCCGGTCCGAATCTACGCGTTTGCCGATCCCATCGAAGTCAGCGCATTCTCTGTGAGAAACGTTCTCTTGCCCGGTTTAGGCGTTGGCTGCGCCGTGACCCTGCTCGCATGGGGATCGATCTGGGCGTGGAGAAAGGCCAGACGCAATCTTCCTGATCGAGAAGCCGTGAGCGTGGAATGCGCTTTGGTGCTGGGCTGGCTCACGCTGCTGCTGCCGATTCTTCTCGCATTGAACTTGAATGCTCTGAATCCCGGGGATTTCCTGCACGGTCGCTACACCTATCTGCCTCTGGCCGGACTGCTGATCCTGCTCGCAACAGGGTGGCACATGACGGAAAAGGCCCGCATCCCTTTGCTCCTCGCAGCTGGATCGCTCGCGATTTTATTCGCGATATTCACAGTCAAGCAGGAGAGCATCTGGAAAGACGACTTGACCGTCTTCACAGCCGGTCATGAGATTGCGCCGCACAATGCTCCTGTCGCCCTGAATCTGGCGAGGGCTCATGTACAAGCCGCCATCGAATTGGGTGACTCGGGCCGATGCGATGAGGCCGTTCCCACTTTCAATCAGGTGATCCGCGAATATCCTCAGGATTGGTTTGCCTGGGCTGGCCTGGGACAGTGTCAGCTTGAGCTCAACGATCTGGCCAAAGCTGAGCAGTCGCTGCATCGCGCAGTTGAACTCTCTCACGATCCGCGAATGACCGAGGAATGGCAGGAACTGCGGGCCCACATGGGACTGTCTAGTTCCCCGCCGTCAAAGTAAACGGGAGCCAGTCGCAGATTGCGGCCTACAATTTGCCTCGCAGTGTCTTCACGATCTCGCGAATCGCCTTTTCGTTTCGCCGATACCATCGCCACTGGCCCCGTTTCATAGCCTCGACCAGCCCTGCTTTCGTCAAGACATTCATGTGATGGGAAATTGTAGGTTGCGAGAGACGAATCCGCTCTTCGATGTCGCCGCCACAAAGGCACGCGCCATGCAGAGGTTTCTCCGCAGCAGATTTCGTTTCATTCCCTCGTTCTTTCAGAACCAGTAGAATGCGGCGGCGGGTGGGATCGGCAATAGCGTGAAGCGCACGATCGAGCGATGCATCGGAAGTCATGGTGGACTACAGATACCTTTAAAATCGATGACTGTCAATATAGGAAGCGGATGCAGGTCTTTCAGGAGATTATCGTTTCGAGCAGGGCGACTTCACAGAGGACTCCGGTGTCTATTTCTTCAAGATTGGGCTATAACCGTCCCCAACCAGCTTCGTGCGCATCGTCTCCGCATCTTTCACTTCAGAGAATGGCCCCAATTGCACGCGGAACAGCTTATCGGACGCGGACTGTGCCGCCACGAATGCCGGATACTCTTTCTTCTTGAGCGCGTCCACCAATGCCTGCGCGTCTTCCTCCTTGCTGACCGCCGCGACTTGCACGAAATATCCGGTGGACGGCAAGGTTGTTGTGGGATCAACCGCGGAAGCTTGAGGCGGCGCACTGGAAGTCGCGCCTGCAGGGCTCGCTGTGGTGTCGGTTTTGTTTTCTGCTGGGGGCGTTAGGTCCGCCGAGGCGTCCTTTTGCTCGACCGCTTTATAGAAGGTCATCGGGGGCGCGCCCGACCCGCTGCTGGTCTTGGCTGTGCTGGTGGAAACTGGCGTGGTTGGCGTGCTGGCGCCCGCAAGGATTGGCTCAGACTTCCGCCCAAGCGAATATCCCAAGGCGAAAAACAGAGCGCAGATCGCCACCAGGCCGAAAAAAAGCACCAGCAGCTTCCCCGTCCCCAGTGTTATCTCAGTATCTTCAGACGAAGCCATAGTTCCACTCCAGTCTCATGCAAACCTATGCCGTCTTTGCCGCCGGTGCTGCAGGCGTTGCCGCATCGCCGGAGTTGCCGAGGATTTTCTGAATACCCGAGAAGAAATCCACGGGCACGGGGAAAATGACGGTCGTGTTTTTCTCCACACCGATTTCCGTGAGCGTCTGCAGGTATCGCAATTGCACGCTGACCGGTTCGCCGGAGAGCAAGTGCGCCGCGTCAACCAACCGCTGCGCCGCTGAAAATTCGCCTTCGGCATGGATGATCTTCGACCGCTTCTCGCGCTCCGCCTCCGCCTGCTTCGCCATCGCACGCAGCATCGATTCTGGCATATCCACCTGCTTCACCTCGACGTTGGTCACCTTCACGCCCCAGGGGGATGTATGCGTATCGAGGATACTTTGCAGCCGAAGATTGATCTTGTCGCGATGCGCGAGCAATTCATCAAGTTCCTGCTCACCCAGCACCGAACGCAGCGTGGTCTGCGCGAACTGTGAAGTTTGATAGACGTAATTCGAAACCTCGACGACCGCCTTCCGCGGCTCGATGACGCGCAGGAAGATGACTGCATTCACCTTCAACGTGACGTTATCCCGCGTGATGATGTCCTGCGGAGGAACCTCGAGTGCCTCTTGCCGCAGAGAAACGCGAACCATCCGGTCGACGGGCGCGAACACCAGAATCACGCCTGGTCCTTTTGCGGAGGGCAACAGGCGCCCCAAGCGGAAAATGACGCCTCGCTCATACTCGGCCAGAATCTTAATCGAACTAAGAAGGTAGATAGCCAGGACGACGATGATGATCGTGGTAAATCCGCCTAATATCTCAGGCATGAAGCCTCCCATGAGGGAGCGCTGACAACGCCCCTACCGCGGATTGTATAGCAGTCGCTAGAAAGAGGAGCGCAAATCGAGGGCCGAAGCGTTGCTTGGCTTGATGCGTGAGACCGTTTCGAGGCGCATGCCGGAATTTAAGGTTGGCTCGGCGGACGCACTGAGACTCGAAGGCGTCTTACTGCGCCCGTGCCACCTGAATGCGATTCGCGTCCACCGGCACATCTCGCTGGATCTCCATCTCGATCGACGTCCCGACATCCAGTTTCACATCCGGACCATGCTTCAGCAGGGCCCATGCTACGCCACCAGCAAGGCCCGCCAATCCGCCATAGCGCGCTCCATTGAATCCGCCAGCGGCGGCGCCGCCGATTGTACCTACGGTCCCTCCTACAGCCGCGCCCTTTGCCGCATCTTCCACTCGCTTGCCCGTGTCCTTGTCCGCCTGAATCGTTCCTTCCGAGTCCTTTACGTGATTCGTGTCAGCACCCGGAGTATTCTCGACCGATCCTGGCAGCATGACGGTATAGCCACTCGGATAGATCATTGAGGTGAAGTGAATCAGCAACTCGGCGTGCTTCTGCGAGCGTCCGGGCTTCTCCACACGCGAAATCTTGCCTTGAATGTAGGTGCCCGCCGGAATCAGGATGCGGTCATTCATTACGAAAGGAAATGCAGTTTCCGCATACACCGCATCTCCCTCACGCGCATTTTTAGTCGAGATTGCCTGCTTGAGTGAGAGGGGGACTTTTGACCCGGCCGGAATAAGCCAGCCGTTCGCATCGTGCTTCGAACCTCCCGTTTCCGGCGGTAGTGCCGGTTTGGCGGAACCCTGCGCAGGACTTTGGAGAGCAGGAGTGGGGTCGGGCCTCGCCGACTCCGGAGCCTGTGCCCAGGCCATCCCTGAAACTAATAATAGTGGCAAAAACGCGCGCATCCTGCACCTCCGTATGCAAACGACCCTTCCATAAGCCTGAGAGTACCACGGCTTAGCCGCTAGGATGCGCCCTTGTTGCGGTGGAGTTATCCGAACGAGAAGCTCGCCTTGCGGGGGCAGTTACGCAGCGGTAAACCATCGCTTCTAGGCGGCAGTGATGATCCGCTAGAAGTGGCTCTTAAAGACAAGTAGTGGCTTCCGCGCCACTTAAGACAAGAAACAGAATCGGCAGTCAAGGATGTCCGCCCAACAGGAACCAGCTTTGCTCGGCGGGACAGCCGAGGGCGGCTGCCCATATGAACCGCTTATGGTGCGCTCGCGAGCACCTCTCTTTCCAACGTGCCGCTGGTGACGGCATCGAGGCTCTCGCTCACAAACACGGTCTCCCCTTTTTCTTCGATGACGACTATTCCTTCCTCGGTAGACCAGGTGTGGCGGCCGATGAGATGCGGTAGCGCGGGGCGGGAATCGTCTTTCAGCTGAGGATCCGTGCCTTGCGATGGAGCGCTTCGCGCGTCGGCCTGCGCCAATTGCGTTTGATCGGTCTCGTTCGCCTTTTTGTACCGCTGCTTAAGAGAGTCGGCATAAATGCCAGCAAACTCGGCAGCTGACTCAGGACTGGACCAGCGCGAAACATACAGCAGTCCCAGAGGCGCGGCGGTGTCGGTTTTGGCTTTCGCAGCGTAGTAGTAGCCTCCGCGCCATTCGGGATAGATCTTCTTCGAGACCGCTTTGCCGGCGTACTGCTCGAGCAGCAGAGCTACGTCAAACTCGCCCATCGCTCCGATGTCGAACTTCTGGTAGTCCTTAAAGTCATGCTTGAAGTCCGGAATCGTCATCGGCGGAATCTTTTCTCCCGATAGATAGGTTCGGGGCTCCATGATCTGACGCGTGGTGTGAGGCGGGTTCTGTAAGAGCGCCGCGAAGGCCTTGTCCTTGCCTCCTTTCTGCAGCAACTCGATCACGAAGTTCATGCCATAGCTGTAAGGAAAAGTTAGCGACTCCTTCATGAAGATAGGCGCGTCGTTGAAGACCTTCGTGTTAGGAGTTCCGGTGAGCGTTTCTTCTTCCATGGCTTTCACCAGCTCAGGCGAGGTAGCAATGGAGTGGCCGGTGGGAGCGATCGCGTACTGGAACATGATGGCCTGCGCCTGGCCTTCGAGGACGGCTTCGCGGGCATTGTCCATCTCGTCGTTCTCAATATCCTCGGGCGTAGGATCTTTGCGGATCTCGCCCAGGTCTTTTTCGCCGCGCTTCATCCACTTCTGCAGGTTGATGTCCTGGTCCTGCAGGGCGTGGGTGAGTTCGTGAGCCATCACGGGTTCCTGTTCTTCAATGGGAAGCCAATCGAGCAGGTTCACGGTCTTGGTCTTCGGGTCGTAATATCCGGCGATCTCTTCTTTGAGGAGCGCTACCAGGAAAGTTTGAAGATCAAAATCGTGAGGGAGTAGGCCGAATTTCTTCAAGACGAGTTCGGAGCGACGCAGGCGGCGGGTGTCTTCATCGTTCACATGTTTGGTGAGGTATGAGACGACTTCGTCGCGGCTGGTCAGCTTGCGCTTGACGTTATGCTTGATGGGCAGCCCGGTTTGCTTGCTATCGAATTCGAGAATCTCGTCGACCGAATGGAAGAGCTCCTCCGCCTGGCGAGGAGTGATTTTGACCTCGGGCTGATCGGATGGCGGGGACTGCTCGGTCTTTTGCGGTTGCTCGGGCGGAGGGATTGGCTGCGTAGGTTGCTGAGTGGAGGGAGGCTGTCCCGGGGTTTGATCCTGGGCGGCCGCGGCGGGCTGCCAGAGCGCGGCAGCTAGTCCAACCCACAAAATCGACGCTAGAACCCGCCGGAAATGCATTCGGACTCTTTTCATTCCATTCGAGTTTATACGTTCCCTTATAGTTGCACGCATGAATGCGAATCCTGCCAATTTGTGCGACAGTAGCCGACATTGCCGACGAATACCTGCCTGCGGTAGCCGCCGTCCCCTACAAGCCGGTCGACCCGCGCGAATCCACACTTCATGGAGCGCATGAAAGAGGGCGGACGCGTCCTCGCCCGCCAGGCCGCCGAACGCCAAGCCGACGAGCGCCGCCCTGCACAAGCGCGCTCCGCACAGATCGCCGTTACCGCTGCGGGATCCGCTCATGTGGGGACAGCCGCTCCCGGCTGTCCGGATCGCGCAGCGACTGCGACATCTGCGACGGTCGGCGCAGGCAAAGTTCATGTGGGGACGGCCGCCCCCGGCCGTCCTGGTCGTGAAGCGACCGTGACGACGGAACGCAAGCCGCCGCTAGGAGTGAAACCAGCTCCGAAGGAGCGAAAGATCTCAGCCCCGTCCGCAAGCGCTGGGTAGAACTGACTCTACCGAGACAGAGAGGCTGCCCCATCCTTCGCGCTTTTCGAAGGGTGGGAGTCGGGCTGGTGTACGATTTAGGCGCAACCATCCATCCCAATGAAACTATCGGAAATCGCTTCGGCTCTCGATTTGCGTCTCGAAAACGGACCTCCCGACACTGAAATTACCGGCCTTAACGGCATTGAACAGGCCGGTCCCGGAGAACTGACGTTCATCTCCAACCCAAAATATGCATCGGCGGCGCGCACCACGCGGGCTGCGGCCGTGATCGTTGGCGAGGACTTCCCTGCAATCCCGACGGCGATGCTCCGCGCCAAGGACGCGTACCTGAGCTTCGCTCGGGCGCTTGAACTATTCCATCAGCCGCGCAGATACCCAGCCGGAATCCATCCCACTGCCGTCGTGCATGTTGGCGTCCGCATTGGACCGGGAGCGCACATCGGTCCCTACGTCGTTGTCGACGAAGACGTCGAAATCGGCGCCAATGCTGTACTGCTCGCCCACGTGGTGATTTATCGCGGAGCGAAGATTGGCAACAACTTCTTCGCGCATTCGCATGCCGTGGTGCGCGAAAATTGCCGCATCGGCAACAACGTGCTTCTGCACAATGGCGTAGTGATTGGCAGCGATGGCTTCGGCTTCGCCCGCACCGCCGAAGGACACTGGTACAAGATTCCGCAGCCCGCTCCGGTTGTGATCGAGGACGATGTTGAGGTACAGGCGAATTCCTGCATCGATCGCGCGAGCGTAGGCGAAACGCACATCGGACGCGGCGTGAAGATCGACAATCTTGTCCAGGTCGGACACGGCTCGCGCCTGGGCGAAGATGCGCTGCTGTGCTCCCAAGTTGGTATTGCTGGATCGACGGAGATTGGCAAGCGCGCGATCCTCACTGGACAAGTCGGCGTCGTCGGTCACTGCAAGGTCGGCGACAATGCTATCGTCACGCCGCAAAGTGGTGTGGCCGCGGACATTCCTGCCGGAGCGTTGGTCAGTGGCGCACCCGCCGTCGATCACAAACTGTGGCTCAAGTACTCGGCGATTCTTCCGCGCCTGCCGGAACTGGTGCGGGCTCTGCGAAAGTCGAAAGGATAACCACAGGGAACACGGAGGAACACAGAGGACTACTAGCCGGTGTTTGCCCTGTGAGCCTCTGTGCCCTCAGTGGTGAATGGTGTGGATTGCCGATACGCTTCCGGCAAGCCACTGTCGATGACGGCGCGGACCTTTTCCATCAGGCATTCGCGGCTGCCAAAATCTTTTGGTTCGATCGGCGGATGGAAGATTACCTTGACCTGACCCGGCTTGATAGCGAAGCGGGCCTTCGGCATGGCGTAATGCGTCCCAACAATCGTGATTGGAACCACAGGCACTCCGCACTCGACGGCCATGTAGAACGGTCCCTTTTTGAAGGGCAGAAGCTTGCCGTCGAACGAACGCTTCCCTTCCACGTAGATGAGCATGTTAAGCCCTTGCTCAATCACGGCCTTGGCTTCACGGACCGCTTCGATTCCGGCCTCGCGATTCCCGCGATCGACTGGGACGAGAGATCCCATGCGCATGGTCTTTCCGAGGATCGGAACTTTGAACAGCTCTTTCTTCACCATGACCGAGGTGCGGCGCGGGATGAGCGAAACCTGAATCGGCGGATCGATATTCGACACGTGATTCGTCATGAAGATGTAGCTGCGGGAATGGTCGAACTGGTCGAGTCCGACAGTCTCGACACGGACGCCGGTGAGCCAGACGCCAACCCAGGCGCCTCGCGTAAACAGAAAGTACAACACGCGAATATCGCCCATGAGGAACGCCGCGATAAAACCGATGAGCGCCGCGAAGGGCGCGGTCACGGCCCAGAAGGCCAACATGACAATGGTGCGGATCATTTTCCAGTCATTCCAGAGGCTGTGATCCCGTACGTCTCAGCCTCTCCCTTAAGCCAGGCAGCACGGTGCGCACGCTGCTCGGGGGTAACTTGATCCAGATCTTTGACTTGGTACGTTGTTTCCTGACGGCCCGCGACTTTCCATCGCAGTTCGCGTTCCGGGCCGCGCCGCGTTTTCACTTTGATCGAGACTGCATCTCCCGGCTTGAGGCGAGACAACTGCTGCTCCGATTCTTCTCCGGCCGCTTTGCCGAGCAGTTCCGTGACACCATCTCCTACTTTCAATCCGGCGCGTTCGGCGTCGCTGCCCGGAGTCACCGCAACAATTGACATCGGTCCGTCGAAATTGCGCGACGCGATAAACCCGGTATCGGGAACCATGATGGTCAGTTGCTCCACGCGCAATCCGACGTAGCGGAAGAAGTCATCCCAAGGCAATTCGTCGGTGCCCGCCACATATTTTGCAAAGAAAGGCGTGAGATCGCAATGACAGACAGCTTCGCCAGCCTCGCGGACACCCTTGGAATCATCGAAAAACAGCCCTTTCTTGGCGTAGTTCGCATTCATCCATTGCATGACTTCGCGCAGGGAAGCCTGATCGCAGGTGGCCTCGCGGATGGCAAGGTCGAGCATGATGCCAAGTAGTTCTCCCTTGTTGTAATAGGAGATGCTGCGCTCAGGACGGCGGTAGTAATTAAATCCTTCGAGCCACGCGTCGAGGCTGGAGTCCTCGGCCGATTGCGTTAAGTGCGCGGGGCGATGTTCGAGTTCGCCGATCTGCTCGCCGATATTCATGAGGTATTGCTTCTCGTCCATCAGGCCGGCGCGAAGCTGGATGATTTCCTCCGCGGTACTGGTCACGCCTTCGCTGAACCAGAGCGCTCGCGTGAAGTTTTCTTTCATGTAATCGATGGGCTCAAGCGTTAGGGGACGGATTCGCTTGACGTTCCAGAGATGGAAGAACTCATGAGCCGTGACCGCGTTCAACGGATACAGATTCTGGCGGATGGTCTCGGCGTTGATGTCGATCGCGGTGGAGTATGCGTGTTCCATCCCGCCGCCGGCTGGTCCGCGCGGGAAGTGGTAGAAGAAGGTGTATGAATCGAAGGGGCGGTCGTTCATCCAGGAGATCGCGGCGGCAACGATCTTGTGAAGCGAGGCGACGATTTTATCGGGATCGTAGTCAGCAGGATCGGCGTCGATGATGACGCGGAAGTGAGCGCCAGCTTCGTCGAAGTTGAGTTCGTGGAAAAGTCCAATTTCAACGGGAGAGTCGACGAGGCGGTCGTAATTGTCGGCGTGGAATTTGAAGTCGGGCGGCGGCAAAGCTGTCGCGATGTGCCATTCGCTGGGCAGTCCGCTAAAGAACAGCGTCACGGGCGAACCTCGACTATCGACCGGATACATGAGGATTTGCGCCAGGTTGAAGAAAGCGTGATGAGCGTTGAGTTGCGCTCCGAACGGGCCGAAGGAATCGACGTATATCTGGTATTCGACCGTAGCACCGTTCGTCGCACCAGCGATGCGCCAGCAACTATCATTCACCGCTCGAAGCGGGAGCGGCTGTCCAGAACGATCCTCGGCGCGAATCCAATTGATGAATTGAGCGAAGTCGCGAACCTGGTAGAGCGCATTCCAGACTGGCATCTGCAACTCGCGCTCCGCGCTCCCTGGCGGCAAAGTGATCTGGACTTCGACAAGGTGTTGCTCAGGCGAGGTCAAAGTAATGGTGTAAGCAATTGGCTGCGCGGATTGTGCTGCAGCAAGGGATGGAAGCAAGTAGATTATGGCTAGGAGTGTCGCCGCTAAACCAACCCGCGCGTGTGAGAGGTTCATTTGTTCTCCGCCAATTGCTTGAGACGGGCGGGAAGTTTTTCGTAGATGCCGCCGAAACCGCCGTTGGAAAGGATGGCGACAACATCTCCACTGCGAAGTTCTGGAGCAATGGTCTGGACTATGGCATCGGCGTCGGGGAGAAGACGTGCCGGACGGCCATTCTGCTTGATCTCCGCGGCCAAGTGCGGCAATTCCAGACGTTCGTTCTCGGGCACGGCTTCTGAGCGGAACACATTGGCGACAATGACTTCATCGGCTTGCGCGAGGCTGCGAGCGAGATCGCTTTGCAACACGCGACGGCGCAGCGTGTTCGAGCGTGGCTCGAGAATGGCCCACAGGCGTGCTCCGGGATAGCGCGCGCGCAGAGCCTTCAGCGTCCCGGCGATGGCAGTCGGGTGATGCGCAAAATCGTCGATGATCGTGATGCCGTTGACCTGGGCTTTCACTTCCAGGCGTCGCTTGACGCTCTTGAAAGTTTTGAGAGCAGCCGCGATTGCTTCTTTGGAGATCCCGCAGTGTGAGGCGAGAGCAGCAGCAGCTGTGGCGTTCCAGACGTTGTATTCACCGGCAAGGGCAAATTCGAAGTCGGCCCATGGCTGATGATTGTGAAGCACGGTCCAGGTCGTGCGTCCGGGATCGAGACGCAAATTCGTGACTTTCCAGTTCGCGCGCTCGCCCGCGCCGTAACGTTCGACTGGACAGAAGGCTTTTGCGAGGCAACGCTCTAGGCTTGCGCTTTCGTTGGCATCGCCGACTGCTCCGTCGAACGCAACGATTTTTCCACGGCGTGGAATCAGGTTCACCAGTCGCTTGAACGCTGTCTCGACCGCGTCAAGATCCTTGTAGATGTCGGCGTGATCGAACTCGACCGAAGTGAGAATGATGGAATCGGGGAAATAATGCAGGAACTTCGGTCCCTTGTCGAAGAATGCGGTGTCGTATTCGTCGCCCTCGAGAATGAAGTGGTTGACATTGCCGAGGTGAAAGCTGGAGCCGAAATTCTCGGCGATACCGCCGATCAGAAACGAAGGATCGAGTCCGGCGGAGTGGAATATCCACGAAAGCATGGAAGTCGTGGTGGTCTTGCCATGCGTTCCCGCGACGACCAGGACTTCTTTGTCTCGCAGGAATTCGTCGTGCAGCAATTGTGGCAGCGAGCAAAATGGGATTCGTTGATCGAGAACATGCTCCAGTTCGACGTTGCCGCGGGACATGGCGTTGCCGACTACAACCAGGTCTGGGCGAGGTTCGATATTCCTGGCGTCGAAAGGCTGTGCGACCGGGATGCCCAGGCCGCGCAGGAAGTCGGACATCGGCGGGTACGCGGCGGCGTCGGATCCGGTGACGTGGAAGCCGCGCTGCTTCAACATTCCCGCGAGTGATGCCATGGCCGTGCCGCAGATCCCGATTAGGTGAATGTGTTTAGGTTTTGTCATGCCTTCTTGGTACGACCACCGGGGCTAAAGCCCCGAATTTACTTGACGTCTAACGCGGCGCTAAAGCGCCGCTCTTCGACCACCCCGACGCGACAGTGAAGCGCCACTCTTTCACGGTAGGCATGGGTTGTGCCAGCAATTCGAAATTTCTCTCTGATAAAGTCGACTCCAGACAGATCGCTCCCTACCCAGATCAATCGTTCCTTACAAAGTGATCGCGGACTCCAGAATGCGCAAAGAGATCTGGTCAGCTTTCACGGACAATCTTGTCCTCACTCCGAACGGGAGTGTGATGTTTACTGAACTCACGTGTCCCGATCGCAAGCCAAACGCGACGGGCACTCCCAAGTCGCCAACGATTCTTGTAATCACTTGTTGCAGAGTGTAGTCCTGATTCGCGCTTTGGTAGCAGTCGAGCATTTCGCCGAAGATGATGCCGCGAACCTGATCGAGATGGCCGCTAAGCTTCAATTGCATCAGCATGCGATCGATCTGATACGGCTTGGCCGCAATGTCCTCGAGAAACAGAAGTTTGTTCGCCGTCTTGATCTCGTAAGGAGTTCCGAGCGAGGAAACCAGGATCGAAAGACATCCACCGTAAAGGATGCCTTCGGCGTCGCCATCGATCAGTCCTGTGACTTCCGGGTTCAGAGGGACATCCCACGCCGCGGACTGCGATAGAGCTGACTGCCATGAGGGAACATTCACTCCGTCCGCATGAGCCCAGTCCTTTGCCGCCATGGGACCGTGGAACGTTGCGAGTCCGGCGTCCGTAAAGTACGTCAGCAGGCAGGTGAGGTCGCTGTATCCGATGAAAATCTTGGGGTGCGCCTTGATCTTGCTGAGATTAATTCTGTTGAGCAGGTAGTTGGCGCCGTAGCCGCCGCGCGCACAAAGAATGGCGTGAACATCATCGCGGTCGAACATCTCTTCCAGTTCGCGGATGCGGCGATCGACCGATCCCGCGAAATAGAGATCGCGGTCGAGAATCGAATTGAGATAGAAGGGCTTGTATCCCGCACGCTGCAGGGCTTCGCATCCGGCCGCCAGATCTGCCTGCCTGATATTGCTGGCGGGCGCGACGACAGCGATGGTGTCGCCGGGCCGGAGGGCGGGAGGCTTAACGAGTTGAGGGTCAGAGGTTGGCACGAGCGTGATGCGAGCATTCAACTCAGAAAGAATTCTCCGCGGCACAACAATTTCGCTGGACCGCGCAAAAAGATAGTGTCTCCCACCCGTCGTACGGTCTGAACGCCACCGGAGGCATGGACTTTGACCGGCGAGGATGCGCGTCCGGTGCTCATGGCCGCAGCCGCGGCCGCGCAGGAGCCAGTGCCCGACGAACTGGTTTCACCGACGCCGCGCTCGAAGAAGCGAACGCGGATATCGAATTTGCTGTCGACCACTACGAACTCGACGTTCACACCATCGGGAAACTGTGGCATACCCTGAATTTCAGCTGCTTGTGCCTGCCAGTTGCGATTGAACTCGTCCATGAAGACAACGTAATGCGGGTTGCCCATGGAGACCGGAATTCCGCGAACTTCTCCTCCTGCCACTGGCAAAGCGACTTGCGGATCGACCAAGGGCTTGCCCATTTCGGCTTCGAATTCATACTCCGAGTCGCGGCGGGAAGTGAGAGCGCAGATCTTAGTTCCCGCTCCGGTGAGAATAGAGATCTTTTCCTTCTCCTTGGTCGCACAAATATAGGCGGCGACACAACGAGTGCCATTGCCCGAAATCTCGGCGTGGGAGCCATCGGCATTGATAAGGCGGATCTCGACGTCGGCTGAGAAATGAGGCGCCATCCATTCAACGCCATCGGCTCCAACGCCATTGTGGCGATCGCAAATGCGGCGGCTGAAGGCCTCGATATCAGGCGGAGCCAGCGAGGAGTCGATCAGCAGGAAATCATTGCCGCAAGCCGTAGCTTTGACGAAGGAAATGGTGCGAACGGTGGGCTTCACTCGCGCTCCACCCGTCCAAGCGAGACGGCATTGCTGAACACAGTGGATGTTTTTAATTGCCGGAACAATTCGCGTTGCTCACCGGCACAGCCTTCGACGTCAAACTGCAGCCGGATGTGGCTCGTGGTCTCACCGGTGAGTACGTTTTGCATCAGACGATGATGGCTCTCGAGAATGCGATTGACCTCATGGCTGACTTCGTCAAGGTTGGCTCCGGTCACCTCGTAGCTCGAGATCAAAAGCTTGATGTTGAAGGCTTCTTCGATGTACCCAAGCAGAAAAAGAGACCCGAGAACCAGCATGGTGGCAAAGGCTGCTGTCACGTAAAGACCGCCTCCGGCGGCCATACCGACCGAGGCGACGACAAAGATGGTAGCCGCCGTGGTGAGGCCGGTGGTCAGTCCGCGAGTATGAATGATGGAGCCGGCGCCGATGAAGCCGATGCCCGGAATGATCTGGGCCGCGATGCGGGCTGCGTCGGAAGGGACTCCAGCCAATTGTGCAGACAGAAGTGTAAACATGGCGGCGCCGAAACAGATGAACATATTCGTGCGCAGGCCCGCAGGGCGGTGCTTGTATTCGCGCTCGAGACCGATCGCGCCTCCGAGGAAGGCAGAGAGCAGGAGACGGATAATCGAAGTGGCGACAATGCCGCTGGCTAACTCGTGGTGGATGAGGTCGAGAAAATGTTGCCAGTTCATGCGAACTTTCGAGCTGCGAGAAGCATCTTTCGGATGGCCGGATTTTATCACCGCAACCGTGTCAGGTTGCGTTAACCGGAATGATTACCGGACTCGATGATTACCGGGCTCGGTAGAGCATGGCGGGCGCTTGTCCAGTGACGTGAATCTCGACGAGTTCGCGCAGATGCAACTGGTGAACCGCTTGCCAGACGGGGTCACGTTCAAAAGCGAGGATGTAGTCGGCGTGTTGCTGCGGGTTGGCGAGTGCCTGCTCCCAGAGGCCGTCAGGATCTGTGGGCTGCTTCCATGTGCGGTGATTGCCTTCGTTGATCGTGTGACTCAGAGGAATGCCAGCGCGTTCGACGGCCCCGACGTGGTCGCCGAGATACATGAGCAGAGTGGCGTTCTCGGGCAGGCGCTGCAGCCACGTGGCGAGTTCGCGTTCGAGTTGCTTGCGTGTGCGCATGTTGACTTTGGCTTCCTCGAGGCAGATCGGGCCGGCGCGCCAGATGGAGGCATAGCTCGCAACTACGAGCGCCAAGAGCGCAAGAGCGCCGGCGGACCGCAGCCGAAGTTCCCGTGAGGAGCGAAGGAGGGCATACAGCAGGACTGCCATGCCGAGTGAAAACGCAGGGAGCAGCTGCAGTCCGTAGCGGGCGTTGTAGTGAGTGAAGGGCCACCATTGCGGGATGAAGATCGGCACTCCGCCGTAAGCGATGGACAGGGCGTAGAACGGAAGAGGGATCAGAAGTAACAGGAATGCGGCAAGCATTAATCCGGACTTCTGAGTGCTCCACACGTATATAGCCGCGATAATTGCGACGATCACGAAGAAAGCCCACGCACGTTGCAGCCAAGCTTTTTCGGCAACATTGTCTTGCGCCGCTTTGGAAAAATAGAGAGCCGCGACGAGTGGACTGCCAGAGCCGGGGTGTCCGGGATTGCTGCCGGTCTGGGTTCTTCGTTCGATGGCTTTGGCCGAATAGGGGCCGTTCTCAAATTCGAGCGGATTGCGGTACACGATTCCGTTATAAGCGAGCCAAAGTGCGGGGCCGAAGGCCGCGAGCAAAATAAATTTGCCGATCACCGGGGCTAAAGCCCCTTCAGTTTTTGAGGGCCTGACGCGGCCCTGAAGGGCCGCTCTTCCACGTTGCTGTAATGGGCTGTCGGAGGAGTCGCGGACGTCTCCCGACCTTCCACGACGCTGCAATGGGCTGTCGGAGGGGTCGCGGCGATCACGGCCTGTTGCTCTGTCAGTTGCGGAAAGCCTGCGACGAAGCAACGAGCGTTCGCCTCTCAACGAATCAAGCAGGACGATTCCGATCATGGCGGCGGCGAGGAACCATCCGTCGTAGCGGGTGAGGCAGGCTCCCGCGAGGCATAGGCCGCACTTGATCAGGGAACGGCGATTTCCGCGAGCGGCTTCGAGGAAAAAGTGCACAGCCCAAATGAATAAAGCCAGGTAGATCGACTCTCCCATAGCGGTCGATTGCATATAGATGAGATTGGGATTGGCCGCATACACCGCGGCTGCAAACCAAGCCGCAAGATGCGCGGTCCTGTCGGGGGACGGCCCTCGGGACAAAGCGTCGCGAGTGAGCCGAAAGATTCCCGCGACGCCGAAGACGTAGGCGCCCATCGAGGGAATGGATCCACCGGCGCCGGTGCGCCACATCTTCATGGAAATGATGAAAGGAATCATCAGCAGATGGGGCAGCGGAAGCCAGACGGTCCCCAGTTGTAACAAGCCGGGCGTCTTGGAATCGAAGACGCGGCGGGCGATGTTGATGTGGGCGACCGCGTCTCCGTAGAGCAGCACTTCACCGCGTTGAAAGTAAAACAGAAACGCGAAGACGGAGACGCAGGTGGCGAGCCAGGCGAGCAGGCTGATTTCGGAATCCCAGCGCGTTGCGGCCGGTTCATTCGTTTTAGGCTTCGGCATCGGGTTTGGTATTACGCGTTACCACCCTTCGAACATAGTGAGGGGTGGAGCAGCCTCTTGTATTGAGATCCAGAATTGAAGATTACTCGAGATGCGTCAGTTGGCGGAAGATCTGGAAACGCTCGTCAATCTCCTCGCGCGTGAGCGATCGCAGGCGTTCTGTGCCGAAGCGCTCGACGGCGAACGATCCCATGACACCGCCGTAAAAGAGAGCGCGCTTCAGGACTTCACGATTCAGTTCCTTTTGCGAAGCGAGATATCCCATAAATCCGCCGGCGAAAGAATCTCCAGCACCAGTTGGATCTTTGACCTCGTCGATCGGAAGTGTCGGAGCGCGGAAGGGATGCCGTCCAATGCCGAACGCGCCTTCACGGAAGAAAATGGTGGCGCCGTATTCTCCGTGTTTGATGACCAAGGCCTGTGGACCCATTGCCAAGACCTTCTGAGCAGCGCGTGGCAAGTTGGTCTCGTGGGCTAGCATCTTGGCTTCGGTGTCGTTGATCAGGAGGACGTCGACCAACTTGAGCGTTTCGGCGAGCTCTTTCGGTGTGCCCTTGATCCAGTAATTCATGGTGTCGCAACCAGTGAGGCGCACGTGGTTCATCTGCTGCCGGACATGAGCCTGCAATGTGGGCTGGATGTTGGCGAGAAAGAGGAAATCGGAGTCCTCGTACTCTTGGGGAATGCGCGGCTGAAACGACTCGAAGACGTTGAGGTGAGTGAAATCGGTTTTCGCTTCGTTCAGATTGTCGGTGTAAGTGCCTCCCCAGCGGAAAGTCTTCCCTTTTGCGCGTTCTATGCCGCGAATATCGATGCCGCGCGATTGAAAAACTTTCTCCTGCTCGGGGCCGAAGTCTTCGCCGACGACGGCAACGATGCGGACCTGCGTGAAGTAGCTTGCGGCCAGCGAGAAGTATGTTGCCGCACCGGCCAACACGTTTTTCACACTTCCAGAGGGCGAGGTGACATCATCGAATGCAACGGAACCGACTACGAGTATGCTCATGACCTTCCTTAGAAATCAGGGGTTAGGGATCAGGGATCAGGGACAAATGATAGTGGTCAGTGGCTTGTGATCAGTAGTCAGCAACCCTCTGAACGACGCTAACGGAACACTAACCGCCCTTTTTCATGTATTTTCCGATGATCAGGTTTAATTTCTTTTTTGTGGCCGCGGGAATCTTCTTGCGATCGGTGAGGATCGCGTGGGCGAGCGCCGATCCGCACTTGCAGGAGCGGCCCTTCGGCATAGAAGCGATGGTCTGGCGCACAACTTTCGCGGCGTTCTCGGCATTCTTCACCAGGACCGCAACGATCTGATCGACGGTGACTGAGTCGTGATGCGGATGCCAGCAGTCGTAGTCGGTGACCATGGCGACGGTCACGTAACAGAGTTCGGCTTCGCGGGCGAGCTTCGCTTCCTGCAGGTTGGTCATGCCGATGACGTCCATGCCAAAGCTGCGATAGACGTCGGACTCGGCTTTAGTGGAAAACTGTGGCCCTTCCATGCAGCAGTAGGTGCCGCCGTGCTTGCCTGTCACGCCGACCTGCTTGCAGGCTTGCTCGACGACAGTCGCAAGCTCTCCGCAGACGGGATCGGCGAAGCTGATGTGGGCGACGATTCCGTTGCCGAAAAAAGTGTCGATGCGGTGGCGGGTGCGGTCGAAGAACTGGTTAGGAATAACGAAATCGAGAGGCTTGTGCTCCTCTTTGAGGGATCCGACGGCAGAGACAGAGACGATGCGCTCGACGCCGAGTTGCTTGAATCCGTAAATATTGGCGCGGAAGTTGAGTTCGCTGGGCGTCAGAATGTGTCCGCGACCGTGCCGGGCGAGGAATGCGACTTTTCGGCCTTCGAGCGTTCCGCAGACATAGGCGTCGGAAGGGGCGCCGAACGGCGTGCGGAGTTTTACTTCTTTGACCTTGGTGAGGCCGGGCATGGAATAGAGCCCGCTGCCGCCGATGATTCCGATCTCTGCTTGAGTCAAACGTCCTCCAGTGTCGTCAGAAAGGCTTAGGCAAACTGCTGATTATACAGGAGGGAAATTCGGCCGTTGCGGATGTGCGGCGTAGGCATTCGCCGTCCGTACGCTCACTTCGCTCAGGGCATCCTGCCCTACCGATACATCCTCTCGCTTACAATTTTCTAGATGCGAGTTTTGATTGCCGCTGCATTATTGATACTTCTTCCCTGCCTTGCGGCGCAGGAAAAGTTCGCAAGTACAGCGGAACCGAAGTCGGTGACAGTTCCAGCCACTATTGATCACGATCGCGTCGTCATCTCCGCTGACCTTCGGCTTCCTGACGGATCGACCGAGACTATTCGCGTGTGGGTCGACAACGGGAATCCTGATTTGTACTTATCGCGGCGAGTGGCGTCGTCGCTTGGCCTAACGGTGACTTGCGGCGATAAGGAGTGTTCGGCTCGTGCTCCAAGCGAGGTCACACTCGGGGGCATGACCATTCCGCTGGCAGATGTGAAAGAAGCGAAGATCCCGCTGCGACCGGTGAATGCAGCGGCAGTTCTGGCTGCGGGAATGAATGTGGAGATGAACCTGCCATCGAGCATTCCGCGGCATTACGACGTGCTGGTCGATTTTCCGGAGCGGAAATTCTCGATCGGCGTTCCGGGGACGATTCATTTTCGCGGCTCTTCAGGCAAGGTACTAATCAACGCGGAGAATGGGTTAATCCAGGAGCCGAGCCAGATCGAGAAAAAGAAATACAACCTCGCACTCGACCTGGGCGCGAACATCAGCTTTTTGTCGGACGACTTATTCGCCAAATTGCTAACGGCTCATCCCGACTGGCCGCAGATGACCGGCGCTGTGGGGTCGGCCAACATGTGGGGTTCAGAGGAGGAGACGAAGTGGCAGGTGATGCGCGTTGATCGGGTGCAATATGGGCCGTTGTTTCTGACCAACGTTCCGTTTGTATCGCTGGCGAAACCAACCATGGATTTCTTCGAAAAGCGTGCAGGCGTTGCGACGGCGGGATTGATCGGCTCGGAAGTATTGCTCAACTATCGCGTCGGCCTTGATTATGCGCACTCGACCGTTTATCTCGACATTGGACGCACGTTCAACTTCCCCGATTTTGATGTGGTGGGACTGGTTCTGCGTCCGGAGGACGATGGGAGATACACAATTCTGGGCGTTGCGGGGTTTGAAGGAAAACCGTCGGTCGAGGGACTGCAACCAGGTGATCATCTGGAGGCAGTGAATGACATTCCGGTGCACGGGGTAACCATGGGGCAGGTCTGGGCGATGCTCGTTGGAACGCCGGGACAAGAGAAGAAATTGACCGTGGAGCGTGGCGGGAAAACGTTCATCGTTGCGGCGACAGTCAATCATTTTCTCGGCGAGGTTCCAGACGAGGACAAAGCAAGCAGGAAGAAGAAATGAAAAGCAGGTGGCCGTTACGCGCCACTCTAGGCGGCGACTGCGTCTCGCTTGGGAGCGTTCCCGCATTATGATCAAACTCTGAGATTTTTGAGGGACTGATGGCTACACTGATCGACGCTATAAACATAAAGCGCAAAATGTTCTTTGAGTTCGAAAACACTCCATTCCACTGCCTGGAAGCGGAGGTATCCACCCCTACCGCCAGAGGCGCACAGACTCTGGTGCGGCTGAAGATGCGGAATCTCATTACCCGCGCGGTATTCGATAAGACGTTCAAAGCCAGCGACAAGTTTAAGGAGCCGGACCTGGAGATGGTCCCGGCATCATTCCTGTACAGCGACGGAGATGGCTTCTACTTTATGGACCAGGAAAGCTTCGAGACCCTGACCCTCTCGGAGGAGATGGTCGGAGATGCTAGGGACTTCCTTGCCGAAGGACTCATCATCCAGATTCACAAATACAACGGGAACGCCATCGGCTTGCAGATGCCAACTCACGTAGAGCTGGTTGTCACACAGACGGAGCCCGGCGCCCGCACCGACTCGTCAGGTGGCAACGTGACCAAGCCCGCCCGGTTAGAGACCGGCATCGAAATTCGCGTTCCCCTTTTTATTAAAGAGGGTGAAAGAGTCAAAGTGTCGACCGAGACCCGCGAGTTCGCAGGTCGTGCCTGAATCGACTCCCAAAATTGTGATTTTGGGCTGATTTCCAACTCGCGTCGTCGCTCGCCCCAGCGTGCCGATCGATCTTCTACCACGACTCCAGATAAAACCGTGGCGCACGCAAGCCCGAATCGCCGGCTTTTGTCATGGACTGTTTGAGCAATTCCGTGACTTCCCGATCGAGCGCGTGCAATTCTTCCGTGCCAAGGCTGGTGAAGCGGAACGGCTGCAGATATCCAGTGCCACCCCGCATGGGAAACATCATTTCGGCCGTGGCACGGAGGGGGCCTGAGCTCAGATAAATCGTAACACTCACCCAGGCTCGCTCTTCCAGGTAAGCCGCGAGGTCCAACAAACCTCCGGTGATGGAAAGTTGCTGCAGCTTGCAGGAGAGCTGCCGGCCATTCTCCAGGCGAATCACAGCCGAGATCATCCCGCGCAAACTCACGCGAGGAGCGCGTCTTGGAGGCCGGCGTTGGAAGAAATAACTCACTTGTATATCCCGCTACACTTCGGTCGCCTATAGAACTGAAAACATCTAATGCGAAAGACGAGTGCCGTGCAATTCCTGCTGCACGGCTGCGACGAGCAGGCGGTCCGTTCTGCGCATTGCGGTCCAGTCATATTCGTAGGCCGTTCCGCAAGCCAGGCAGATCTGGTAGTGACGCCCGTTGTCGTCGATGCGCGGCCATGAGAAGCGGTGCGTGCAACCTTGCCGAAGAAACAACTTTAAAAGATTCACGGATTCACCTGATTTCGGTTCTTCCATTGGTCAAACCAACGGGAGAAGAAGGTTTTGGGTGGGTCGTTCAGCATGCCCTGCAGGGTAGACAAGAGAATGTTCGGCGGTTGCGACTTCGATAAGAAAGAGTCCACCGCCTTCAGCTTGCTCTTGGGCAGCGGCCCGTAGGCCGACAGAAGCATGATCGGGACCTGTGACTTGATGCGCTTCATCCTCGCGGCGACCACATCCCCGTTCATTCCGGGCATCTGGTAGTCCAGGACAACCGCATCGACGTTGCGCGAGAGAAACACCTTTAGCCCTTCATCGCCACCGCTGGCTTCCAGAACCTCATAGCCGTTCTGTTCGAGGAATTTCTTGCGCCCAATCAGACCGTTCCAGTGGTCGTCAATGCAGAGGATGGTTGCTTTTCGACGAGACATGGCCTCTCCGGTTCCAATCGGCCAGAGATAATCTGTCTCAGCGGCGTCCCTTCCAGGCAGGAAACCACGAATGCTGACTACGAAGTGGTGGGCAAGGTGATTCTGGGGCCGGCGTCGAATAATTTCAAATTACGAATGTGCACTCGAGCGGCAGTTACCCCACTCAGTAGTTCACGACGAGGCCGGGAAGGCGGCTCCAAAGAAGACTAACGAGGGGTTGGGTTTTTCCCATCAATTTTCAGGACTGTCATCCTGAGGGTGTCGCCGTTTTGCGGCCCGAAGGACCTGGGCAATTCTTTCGGGGCACGGACGTCACTACTTTTGTTCAGTCTTCAGCTTGGCAATCTTTTCCTGCGCTGCCTTACCCAGTGCCGCCTTAAACTCGGCGTTATTTTTGTCTCCCGGCAGTAATTCGACACACTTCTCTTCGGCCGCCAGCGCGAGGTTCTTCTGTCCGGCAGCAAGGTACCCATCGCTTAAGCTGTCCTGCGTATTCGCCGAGGCTGGATACGCCTCCGTGTTGAGCTTGAAAAGTTCGAGGGCATCTTCGGTATCGCCCGCTTGCAGGCGGTCATATCCGAACAAGTTCACGGCGAACTCCGGGAAGACAAATGCCTTCGGATCGCGATTGCGTGCTTCATGAAACACGGCTGCAGCCTTGGCCCCACCGCCAGGTTGATCGGCCACGTGCCAAAACTCCGAGGCCGCTGTCTTTCTGGCCGCCCCAGATGCTTTTAAGTCCACTGGCGAAGTAACCAGTGTGTCGAGAAGAAAGGCCACGATCTGCTGAACTAACTCCGGATGCGGGCCGAAGATCTCGGTTCCATGCTTTCCGTCTTTAAAGCCGGAAAACTTGGTACGCGAATTTCCCGACAGGTCGGCAGTCCACTGCATTACGTGCACCGCATCACTGTCGTATTCATCGTCCGCGGCGGCTGCCGTGAAGATCGGCCGCTCGGGATGATCCGCAATAAAGTTGATACCCTTCACATCCGTCGTGCCAGCCAGCAGCACCAGAGTCTTCACATCGGGATGGCTTTCTGCCAACTTAACCGCATTGCCGACACCGCAACTTCCGCCGCCGAATGCAATTCGAGTCTTATCCACGCCCGGCTGCGAAACCAGAAATTGATAGGCTGCCTCAAAGTCGGCGGGCCACTTCTGATTCAATTGCTGCCGGACCTCAGGAGTCCCTCCCTCAAAGCGCGGGCCCCCGCTCTCTCCAAATCCGCGGTTATCGATGGTGAGCGCGTTAATTCCGGACCGGCTCAGTCCCAACGCGACCGGCTCCCACGATTTCCGCGCGGTATTGCACATGTGTAAGAGCAGGACTCCGGGACCGGGCTTCGATGCGGCGACGCTCGATGCAGCAAAGAAAGTCGCACGCAGTTTGGTGCCATCGGGAGCCGTTATGTCTACGTCTTTGGGTGGTGCAGGCGTCTGCGCATACGCGAGGCTAGTGAGGAACAGCAGACCGGACAAGAGGATCGAACGGGGCATGCGACAACACCTCCGAATCAAATGGATACCCGCTGGCTGCAAAACTCCAATAAAGAATAATCCAGGGTGGGTCGGAATTGGAGTGCAATTGAGATGTTTCACCACTCACCCGTGCTAAAATCGCTCGCCTTAGTCGTAGCTCCCCTGCTTTAAATTCCAGTTGAGGTAACGGACATGCTGAAGCACCTCCATTGCACCGCAATCTGGGCTTTGTTCACTCTCTTGTTACCGGCTCTTCTGTCAAGTGCGCTTCACGCGCAGACGTTGCAGGTACTGTATACATTCCACGGTCCAAACGGCGATCGTCCATTAGGCCAACTGACACTGGATGGCGCGGGGAATATTTATGGCACAACTGCCGAGGGAGGAACCGGAACATGCGAGATGGGCTGCGGGACCGTGTTCGGAATCAGTGAGGGCGGCAAACTGCTGGGATCGTATAGTTTCCATGGCGAGGATGGGGCCGTACCCGAGGCCGGGCTACTTTTAGACTCGGGAGGAAACCTTTTTGGGACGACAGAAAATGGGGGCAACTACAACCAGAACTGCGGGGGCGCGTCGGGATTAGGATGCGGCGTAGTGTTCAAGCTGACTCCGAAAGGCAAGGAGACCGTTTATAAGTTCACCGGAAACGGCCCGATCTTTCCATCTGGGAACCTGGTTCAGGATGCGGCCGGGAATCTGTATGGAACAACGATATGGTCGGGACGATCAGGAGGCGGAACGGTGTTCAAGTTGGATCAATCGGGTAAGCTGACGGTACTTCAAGGCCTTCCTTCCCGCGAGTGCACCGCCTTGGGCCTTATCATGTTTGGTACCGACCTCTATGGCTCCTCCACTGGTAATAATTGTGGATTCTCATACATATTCCAGATGACAACGGATGGGAGCTATACGGCGATCGGAAGCGGCGCCTCGTATCCGTCCATTTTGACTGCCGACGGTGCGGGGAATCTCTACGGCGACACCAGCAATGCGGGACTCGATTATGGGTCAGTGTTCAGAATCTCGCCAGACGGGAATGGCAGGTGGACTCAAACTACGCTCTACAAATTCTGCCAGCTTCCCCCTGGATGCTCGGATGGGGAGTTTCCACGTGGAACCGTCGCGATAGACACCGCCGGCAATATTTATGGCACGACAACCGAAGGGGGCACATCCCAAAACTGCAACGGCGCTGGATGTGGCGTAGTTTTCAAATTAGACCCGAATGGTAACGAGACGGTGATACACAACTTCACAGGTGAGGCTGACGGCGCATTTCCGCAAGGCGGCTTGATAGTGGACTCCGCTGGTAACTTGTACGGGACCACGCCAACGGGTGGCGATCCCTACTGCACACCTCCAGACCCGCGTGGTTGCGGAGTGGTTTTCAAGATTACGCCATGACTCGCCACGAGCGTTAAAACCAGGCCTTTTTCACTCAAAATGCCTTTGCAGCGCCAAAGAGTGAACCGGCTCTCCTGCTCCCATCAGGTGAGCATGTCGTTCGTTCCAAGGGAATGCAGAGCAAGATTTCGCAGTTCTAAGAAACCGTGCAACTTGGATGTTTTGCAGATCTCATTTGTAAATCAAGTACTTCTCTCTGATCTTCCCGAACTTCTCCAACCCTTCCATCCAGTCCTGCTGGATGCGGCGTGGGTCTTCGCCCGCGCTCAAGGCATCGTACACACTCTGATTGACGAGTAGGCCTTGCATCTTTTCCATCTTGAAGTCCGCCGGATAGAGTTTGTGCAGCGCTGCCGCCAGTTCGATTCCCAGTTCGGGTGCATCGAACGCGTTCCGCTCCGTCAACACGATGTTCACTCCCTGGCACTCCTGTCCGCTGTAATTGCTCGACGTCGGAGTGAACGTCCCCGGTACAAAGCGCACTCCGGCGATGCCGCGTGAATTCAAATACGCCGCCAGTTCCCTGCTCTTCATCCACGGCGCGCCGACCAGTTCAAACGGAGTGTCGGTGCCGCGTCCCACAGAAACATTGGTGCCTTCAATCAACGCCACTCCCGGATACAGCGCCGCCTCGGTGACACTGCGCAGATTCGGCGACGGGTTCACCCACACCAGCCCGGTCGAATCGAACCAGTCCCCGCGTTCCCAGCCTTCCATGGCGATGACCGTGAGCTTCGCATTGATGCTGCGCTCAGCGTTGAACATCTTCGCCAGTTCGCCCATGGTCATCCCATGCCGCACAGGGACGGTCCAGTAATTCGTGAAACTCTCTTTGCCCTCGTCTGTGACCGGACCCTGCACGAACGATCCGGTAATCGGGTCCGGACGATCGAGCACGATCATCTCAATTCCGGCTTTGGCTGCGGCTTCCAGAAAATATCCCAGAGTGGTTTCGTAGGTGTAGAAGCGCACGCCCGCATCCTGAATATCGAAAACGATCGCATCGAGGGTGCGGAGCACCTCGGGCGGCGGACGCCGCGCGGCATCGCTGCCTCCGTACACGCTGTACACGGCGACACCCGTCGCCGCATCTTTCGAATTGTTGATGTCGGTGGTATCGAGGGTACCCGTCACCCCATGTTCCGGACTGAAGATCGCATCCAGAGAAATTCCAGGGGCTTGTGCCAGCACATCGATGGTTCTTTTTCCCGCGGCGTCAAGCCCCGTCTGGTTTGTCACCAGCCCGATGTGCTTTTTACCCTCGACTGCTTTCAGTCCTTCGAAATTGCGTTCCTCGAGCAGGTCAATTCCGGTCTTCACCGTGCCGTTCCGTGCATTCATTCGTCGTGCCGCGCTGAACGCTTCGTTATAACCGGTCAGACTTTTCCAGCGGAGAGCTTCTTTCTCGTCCGGCGTAAGCGACAGCGCCGCCGCCACTTCCGTCGCGACCTTCACCCGCAGGCCAATCGCATTCCCCTTGCCCCGCGGATGCACCGCATTCGTCAACAGAATGATGTACGTTTGCGTCGTGGGATCGATCCAAATCGATGTTCCCGTGAAGCCAGTGTGGCCGTACGAGCCGATGGGGAGCAGATCGCCACGATTGGAGGAAAACGGTGAATCGATGTCCCATCCAAAGCCGCGCAGCACTGACGCCGAGGGAGGCGTCTCCGGCTGCGTCATCTTCGCCACGGTAACGGCTGACAAAATTCCATCACCGCCATCGAGCAGAGTCTGCGCAAACTTCGCCAGATCGTCCGCCGTTGAGAATAAACCTGCATGTCCAGCCACACCGCCCATCCGCCGCGCCCGCGGATCATGCACCACTCCGCGCAGCATGTGTTCGTGCTCGTCATACTCGGTCGGCGCAATCTTTGGGCGCCATGCGGCGGGAGGATTGAACCGTGTGTGCGTCATCTTCAGCGGACCGAAGATGTGTCGCTGAACGTATTCGTCGAGCGTCTCGCCCGAGACCTTTTCGACGACCGCCGCAAGCACGATAAAGTTTGTGTCGCTGTAGACGAAGCCTGATCCCGGCGCCTGTGCCGGAGTTTCCGCATAGGCCAGCCGATACGCCGACTCTTTCGAGTCAAACGCCGGAGTGAGATCGATATCGGGCGCCAAGCCCGAATAATGCGTCAGCAACTGCCGAATTGTGATGTCGTCTTTTCCGTTCTGCGCAAAATCAGGCAGATACTTCGCCACCGGATCATTGAGCCGGATCTTTCCCTGTTCGACCAGTTGCATAACCGCAGTCGTCGTGGCGATCACCTTGGTGAGCGAAGCCATGTCGAATATGGTGTCGACCGTCATCGGTTCGCGTGTCGGTTCCAGCGCGCGATATCCGTACGCCTTGCGATAGATCACCTTGCCGTTGTGACCGACCAGCAGCACCGCCCCCGGGATATTTCCTTCCGCGATTGACTGATTAATGATCGAATCGACGGCGCCGAGT
>Ga0209168_10000286_pt1 | contig 55126 bp, 43 predicted proteins | sample Coa_R1_FD_187156 | JGI IMG/M metagenome (GOLD analysis project Ga0209168, IMG submission 187156) | Surface soil microbial communities from Centralia Pennsylvania, which are recovering from an underground coalmine fire - Coalmine... | ecosystem: Environmental > Terrestrial > Soil > Unclassified ...
ACCGCCATTGACGCCGATAAATCAACTATCGAGGCCATTGGAGACTGGCATTACTGGGTAGCGCAGGGCTACTGCTTTTGAATCTCCCAAGCTGGCTCTGACTTACGCAGGCTTCCCGAAAGCTCACGCTATACAGATCCTTGCGAGATTATGTGTGCGCGGTCGGTGATGGTAATTTCCGCACCCCGGAAATCCAGCAAATGCTTGCTCTGAAAAGATCCTGAGATATTCCGCACTCATAGAGAGGCAATAGACTCGCGAAACGTTATTAGTCTGAAGACATTCGATCCCTTCCAGGCGAGATTTGGCCTTGGTCGCTGTGGAATAGCAATGGCTCGGAAGACAATGAAGACAATGCAGAAAGGAGACGCAACGTCGTGGACAAAGAAGACGAGAAACCGAAGGAGCCGATCATACTGGAACTGGATGATCGGCTTGAGTTCGGCGCTGTAGTAATTGACAGCGACGATCCAACAGGTCCAGGTTTGGACGTCACGATGTGTCACTGCATCAACAATGTACCTCATTGCGGACAACCAGGATAACCCATAACATCAGCAGAAAGGACTCCGGGGCTGTTCTGGAGGTCCCGTTGCGATTACTGGCAGACAGCTCATGTAGGTTTATGATCTGTCTGCCAAGAATGCCGGAAGAGCAGAATGTAATGAGGTAATACAATTGTCAGCATTTTGACGGCTAATATCCACCGAGGTTTATAAATCGGTCTGCCAGAAGGCACGACCACAACTTAACTCTGAAACCCATTGAGGCTGGCATGATTTCCATTCTCACTCTTGGAATCCGTGAGCTCCGCTTGGCATTGCGCGCCTTGCTGAAGAATCCCTCCTTCATGATTGCCGCAACTTTGATGCTGGGCCTAGGGACAGGGATAAACGCCGCCCTTTTTGGGGTTCTCCATTCGGTTGTTTTTCAGCCGTTGCCGGCAAAGCACCCGGAGCAACTGATCACCCTCAGCCAGCAGGCTAGCGGTGGCGTTTCCATCCTGGATTTGGAGGACTTCAGAGCCCAAAGTCATTCCTTTCAGCAAATCCAGGCTTATAGATATTCTGGGTTTAGCTTTCGCGATAATTCAGGTACGGAGTTGATCACCGGTGCTCAAGTTACCCCTGGGTATCTGTCAATGCTGGGCGAGCCACCCCTACTGGGACGGACTTATGAGGAGGGGCAGCGAGACCAAGATCACGTCGTTGTCTTGAGTGAAGCCCTGTGGAAGGGGCGATTCGCGGGAAAGCGTGACATCCTCGGGACGATGATCAATCTGAACGGCGAATCTTATGCAGTATTGGGCATTATGCCTCAAGCGGTCAGGCTGCCTTATGACGATACTCAGATATGGGTTCCGGTGCCTGGCAACTCGCCTTGGAAACAGAATCGCGGCATTCACGCCTTGAGCATGCTGGCGCGCCTCAAGCCGGGCGTAAGCCTCCAGGATGCTCAGGCAGATTTGAGTTTACTAACGACTCGCCTCGCTCAGATGTATCCTAACGAAGACGGCGGAAGATCCGTGATCGTAGTTCGTCTTCAAGAGGCGATGGTATCCGGTATTCGGCAGAAGCTTTACCTCCTCGCATTTGCGGTAGTATTCGTTTATCTCATAGCGGCGAGCAATGTAGCCAGTCTCTCGCTGGCACGTGCATCCTATCGCATACGCGAGATTGCCGTTCGTAAGGCTCTGGGTGCCACGCGTGCGCGGCTCATTTACCAGCTTATGATCGAAAACCTCGTGCTGGCAATCTTCGGTAGCGCAGTTGGGTGGTTATTGGCTCTGTGGTGGGTAAATCTGATCGTCGCTCTCGCGCCGGAAGGGTTGCCGCGTCTCCATGAAATACATCTAGATTACAGTGTCTTCCTGCTCCTAGTAGCTTTCACCTTCGTAATCGCAATCTTGTTGTCGGTCCTGAATATATTTCAGTTTGAGCGATCGAAACTCAATGAAGCCCTTGGGGCGGGGGGGAGGGGCTCGGTTGGAAGGTATCGTCAGTGGCTGCGTAATGGGCTGGTGGGCATGGAGACGGCGACGGCCATCATGCTGCTGATCGGGGCCGGTCTGGTGATTCGCAGCTTTCAAAAGCTCTATACGGTTGACCTTGGATTTAGGTCTGAAAATCGATTAACGATGCGCCTTTCTTTGCCGGGATCGGCGCGCGCTCGTTCAGCCCCTGAAACTTACCGGCCAATTTATGAAAAGGTCAGTTCGCTACCAGGTGTAGCCGCCGTGGGACTCGTTAATGTGCTTCCTCTACAGAATAGCTTTGACGCAGAATATTTCATTGAAGGCCGTACAGCACCTGATTCACACAATAGCGGTGAAGTGCGCATGGTCAATGAAGATTATTTCAAAGCCATGGGTATGACGCTGGTTTCTGGTCGCCAGTTTACCGCTCAAGATAACGAAAAGTCTCCGCACGTAGTTGTGATCAACCAGAAAATGGCCCGCAAGTGGTTCTCGGATAAAGATCCGATCGGTAACCACATCCGGACGCTGGGAGCGGTGGACTGGATGTCGATCGTCGGCGTTGTGGCGGACATGCGCGACAGCGCCATTGAGACCGAAGCGCCGATCGAATTCTATTTGCCCTACCTTCAGAATACTTATCCTCCAGCTATGTGGAACGTCGGGTTGGTCGTAAAAACAGAGAAGGATCCATTCACTACGCTGCCTGCTGTTAAGCAGGCAATTCAGTCCACCAACCGTGACATCACTCTATCGGGTATTGAGTCCCTGGATCAAGTCATCTCTGATTCGTTGCGCGACCGGCGTCTTGCCATGACGCTGCTCGCCATCTTTGCCAGTTTGGCGCTGATACTGGCAACTTACGGGATCTATGCACTGCTGGCTTACTCTGTCCTCCAACGCACCCGTGAAATCGGCGTGCGGATGGCGCTCGGCGCCAGCCGCTGGCACATTCTGTATCACTTTACTTTGCAAGGGATGCGAATCATCGTCGTGAGCCTTCTAATCGGCACGACAGGCGCTTACATGTTGTGCCAGATTCTGGAGGGCTTGCTATTTGGAGTTAGGGCAGCCGACCCGCTTACATTTGCACTGGCCAACGTTCTTCTGCTAATTACGGCGATCTGTGCGATATTGCTGCCAGCGTGGCGCGGGGCCAAACTCGATCCACATGATGCCCTGCGGTTCGAGTAAACATTCTGGCGCCCTAAGAATGCTGGATAAACCGGCTGTACCTGTCCGTGACATGCTACGCTTTGACTGCTACCTGGAGCGGGTCGCGAATGATGGTCACCGCTTCTACCTCAGGCTGGGGCGCATCAATCGTAAGAGAAAAATCGATCACATAGCGGACGGTATTGGGGCAGAACAGGCACGGTGTCTCCTGGATCTTCCTTAGGTCTTCCGTCCCCACGCCCAAGGGAAAGGAGCGCAGGCACTCCGTGCAACTCAGCACCACGTAAGGTATTCCCTTGGAATCTCTTCCATTCCGGGGTATCCACACCGGCGCCGATTCTTCCTGATGGGCCAGCGCCCGTGCCGCTGAGGTGTGAATCAGGTCGGCCACAGTGTTTAGAAGTTCCTCCGGACTGTTCCGGCCCTTCGCATAAAAAGCGTCCGCGATCACCCCGTCGGGCACGCCATCTCCAAAGTGATATGCGCCGCTCATGGCAATTGCTGTCATGTACGGGAACCGCCGGCGGACCACGGACAGGAATTCGAACCCTGACATTTGCGGCATATTCAGGTCGGAAATGATTACGGTGGGAGATGTTCTGCGTAATTGCGAAAGAGCGTCAAAACCGTTGTCTGCCAGGCTCACATCATATCCTTCTTCCTCTAGCATCAAGCCCATGCTGTCGCGCATGGCCGCGTCATCATCCACCAGCAGGATTTCGTGTCTGGCAAGGCTTGACATAGGCCCGTCCTTCCCTTTGACTCAAGGAAACAGATTCGAAAGAAATAATTATGGCCTCCCGCAAACTTACAAGACTGTTCCAAACAGAACAGGGCGTTTGGCCAATGTCCTCTTGGGGCCTGAAATTTGTTTCCGGCCAGCGGTGTTCCCAGCCGGGAACACGGTCAATCGTGGAGGATTACGTTCAGGAGGGACGGATGGACACTCAATGTGCCGTTATATTCGATGAATCCCATCTTGCGGAAGCGATTCATAAAGAAGCTTACCCGTGAGCGGGTTGTGCCTATCATCTCCGCCAGCGATTCCTGGCTTATCTTGGGAATCACCGTTTCCGGTGTGCCGCCGTCCTTGCCGAACTGGGCCAGCAGCAGCAGGGCCCGGGCCAGGCGTTTTTCACTGGAATTGAAAAGCTGATCCACAAGGTCTTCCTGGATGCGGGTGTTGCGGGAAAGTAGATAAGAGACGAAAACCTCAGAAAACAATTTTTCTTCGTGCAGTACCCGGACCATCTCTGTTCGTTCAATCCTGAGTATGGTCGTCGGCGTGATGGCTGTCGCGGTTGCCATGCGCAGGGGCTGAATTGCCGCAATGCATTCTTCGCCTAAAAAATTCTCCGTGCCGAGTAAGGCGATGGTTGCTTCCTTGCCGCGCTTGGAGTTGACGGTTAGCTTGACCCGGCCTTTCTGGATATAAAACACAGCATTGGCTGGATCTCCCTGGGAAAAAATGGTTTGGCCTTTCTTGACTTCAACAATCGTCCGCCCCAGGCCGGTTCTGGCGAGAAAGGCCTCAGGCTGAAACGCCTCTTTCGACCGGTTTCGTGGAATGGTGGTTGGCACTGGTTCCATCTTACTTTCCGCTGCCCGATGCGGCTGTCCAATATTGAACACTTCTGCCCTGCATCGATATGCGTTACACCCCGCCTTCTATAGCCGGCTCGCCGGCGGAGCGCCTTCCGCGTTCCACGCCGCGCCAAAAAAGACGATCATGGCGGAAAACTCCATCCACACCATCAACCCGATCACCGCGGCCAGGGTGCCGTAAACAAGTCCAAACTGCATTTTTCGCACGTAAATTCCAAACAACACCGTCAGGCCCCACCAGAGAATCGTTGCCGCGCCGGCCCCCGGAAAGACTGACCTCCAGGAGGTTGCGTTGAGCCGGGCGAAGCGATAAATCACTGCCAGAACGACCATCTCCAGGATTAACCCGCCAACCGGAAGCATGATGTTCCAGAAGCCGCGAACCCAGGGGGACTGGCCGAACCCGGGGGTGAGCCACCCGGGGGTAAGCCAATGGAACAGTGGATAGCTGAAGACGCTCAGCACCACGGCCCCAAGCCACGCCACGATCGTCACGCAGAACAAAAGCATCCCACGGAACTGGCGGCCGAAAAAGGAAGGTCTCTCCGGGTCGCCATAGATCAGGTGGATGCCTTCCATGATGAGCTTCATCACCTGTGAACCCACCAGCAACGTTCCGCCCCAGCCAAGAAACACCCAGGGAAAAGTGTTCATCTGGTGGCGTAACAGCAACTCGGAGACCAGTTGCCAGCTTCCGGGCGGAAGAATCGCCGCAAGTTGTGCCACAAGGTCCGGGCCATTTTTCCCCTGTAGAGAGCTGCTCAACAGCCCCATCGCTATGATCAGCAGGGGAAAAAACGCCAGGAACATGTTGAAGGCCACGGCCTGCGAAATCATGTTGCACTGCGGAATCACTCTGGTCAGCGCCCGGAAGAGCTTCTTCGTCAGAGAGTTGAGCGCCATGGCGCGGAATTATACCGTTCGCGAGCCGGAGGCCCCAGGCCTCCTCATCGCGCCTTGCTTTTGCTTTGTTCTTGATTTCTCTTGCTGGTGCATTGCGGACTATCGTTGCCCGTAATCCCCCGTCACAAACTCTGGCTTGTGCCAAACCAAAAAAAGGCGCGAGCCGTTGCATCAGACTCGCGCCGGCAATCATGAGGCGCTTGGATCTAGGGCCGGTTTCCTGTGGGCGGGCTGGTCTGCTTGCCAATCGCCTCGCCGGATACCACCAGCTCAACCCTGCGGTTTGCCTGGCGGCCGGCCGCGCTCGAGTTGGAGGCTACCGGCTCCGTGTTGCCAAAACCTGTCGAGGTCACGGAGTCTCGTCCCACTCCCTCCTGTACCAGGTAATCTCGCACTGACCCGGCGCGCTGCTCGGATAGTGTTTGGTTGAATTGATCGTTTCCCACATTGTCGGTATACCCGCCTACCGCGATGTTGAGTCCGGGATACGCCAGTAGAATGCCGGCAACCTTGGCCAGCTTTTCTCTGGCGCCCGGCGTCAAGTTGTACTGCCCCGTGTCGAACAGGACGTCGGACATGCTCACGATGAGCCCACGCGCGCTATCACGCGTTTGCAGAATCGAGTTGAGCTGCGTTTCCAGTCGTGCGCGCATCTCCGCCTTATCGCCCTCGGCTGCCTGCGCTCTCTGGTCGGACCGTTGCGCGTCAGACCGGGACTGATTCGCGTCGGCCTGGGCGGCGGCCACCGCGTTGGCTGAAGCTGCCTGGCCTTCTGCCAGATCGGATTTGGCCTGTGCTGTTTCAGACTGTGCCTGTTCTTTCTGCCGGTTCGCGTCGTCGGCCCGCCGCCTGGATCGCGCTACTGCGTCTGTGGCTGCATCGCGCTCGCTCGATTGGCGCTCTTCCTCCATTTTCTTCACCGTAATTACGCGTGCGTCTTCGGCGGTCTGTACCGCCTCACGGGCGGCCGAGATCTCGGATTTCCGGTTTGACCTGCCGGCTTGAAGGCTCTCGGCAGTCTGAAGATTCACTTCTGCCTTCTGCAATGTTTCGCCGGCATATTGGTCAGCTCCGGTCCACTTGGCGATTCGCACGGCGTTGCGCGCTTCGTAGAGCTCAAGGGGCGCAGTGGAGTCCCCGCGCGTGGGCTGCAGCTCCACCGGGCTTACGTTGCTTTCATAGAGTCCGCGTTGCAGCAGTTCGTACTTCGCCTCCACGTGCTCAATGGTTCCTTTGGTGTCATCTCTCACTTGGTTTTCCAGCACCACCACATCGCTGGGCTGCGTCACTGCAAAATAGGGCTCTGCCGTCACGATCATGCCGAAAGCCTGCAGGCTGCTGGTCACCTTAAGTTTGCTCTCGCCCTCATGATTCATCAGAACTTCACCCAGATTCACCGGACGTCCTTCAGGGCTGATGGCCCACAGAACGTACGTCAGGTACTCTGGACCGAACCTGCCTGCGGGCTGCAAACCTCTGAATTCAGCTTCGATCTGGATCGCCCCTTGCTTGCTCGCGACTTCGGCATTGCCGCCGCCCTGAGGAAGAAGGTTGGTGCCTTGGAAGTCGATCCGGGTCCCTCCGCTGCGGTGCCGGTAGTTGACCGCCTGTGTCGTGCGGGTCACCACCACGATGCGGTAACGCCGGCTGGAGTCATTGTGTCGAGCATCAGTTTGGGCCAGCGCAACCAGCGAGCTCAACAGGATGGCAAGTGTTACAAGCAATTTCTTCATGAATATCTCCTTTGTTGTTGGCAGATCCTGCCGTGTGGGCCATCTGGGCCCCTTTGTGAAGGGTCTGAATGTTGTGCAGGAACCTGCTTCGGACAGACACTCTGGCCGGCAATGGTTGCACCGCTTTTTTTCTTTGAGGGCTGTTTGTGAGCGTAGCGCGGAACGCTCTTCAAGTTCTGAGCAACATAGCTCACTTTCCGCGAATAAGAAGGTCGAAGCTCTCCGCGGTTAAGCTACGCGGAGCTGTGGTGGGCAGAGTTTCGGCACATTCTTCTCAAACAGGCATCGATGATCCGGGCCGGATCGGCCTCGGCCTCATAAAACATTGTTTTTATATCCTGCCCACCAGCACGAGAATGAGTATGATTACCAGGACCAGCCCCAAGCCTCCAGTCGGGGCATATCCCCAACTTCTGCTATGGGACCACCTTGGTAGCGCGCCCACCAGGGCCAGGACCAGAATTACGATTAGCACAGTTCCAAGCATTGTCTTCTCCTTCCTGGCTGAATGATCGCCAGAAGAATATTCAAGGTTGTTGTTACAAGGCGCCTCCGTTGTTCTGAACGCCTCGTTCTCTCGCTGAGTTTGCCGTATCGGAATCCTGCGACAACTCCGCCGCGAGTAAGTCTTCGTCGGCATCTGCCGGCTGCATGTCGGGTTTGGTCACCCACTCCCACTCAACGGGACGAAATGTGTGACCCACTGACGGCTTAACCATGATTTCCGGCCTGAAACTGCATGCCAGACAAACTGCTCCTATGGACCGGATCTCGGTCTCTTTGGTGATGTGATCATGTCGGGTCCCAAACCAGCCGGAAACCACCGGCCCATTGCACCTTTCGCAAGGGAATGCCGAGAGATGCAGATAATGGGTGGCATGCTCTCCTCCCGCCCAGTCAGTGCTGGCGAAGCTCTCGCAGGAACAGCCTGGACCATTGCTTACCACCGGAACCAGAGACATAGCCACCTCCTCCGAACTAAAGACCAGCCGGGGACCATCACCCCGGTGACACAAGAGTAACGGTCCCCAGGGGTAATATTACTTACTGGTTACCTCCATGGGCTTCCTGCTCCCTGGCGTTGCGGGCGGCCGCTGCCACTGCCCTCATGAACGCCCTGGCGATATCCGGCGTTGAAATTTTTCCCCGGAGAACGGACTGGAACGAGACATCGTTCCCATAGACCGATCGAGTGGAGTCGCTATCCTGCTCGATCACTGCGCCTTCCAGCGTCAGGCCGGCAAAGGCTCCCTTGGAACGCGAGTACGTGAGTATCTCGGTATCCAGTTTCCAATCAGTGCCTGCGGACGCATGGCGGCCAACCGGCCCGGCTGCCGCGGATGCTTCCCCACTGAGCTGGAATTTGCTGGAGAGCAAGTGCTGCATGCCTCTGTCATTCATGACCAGCATGATCAGGTCCACGCCTTCCATACCAATCTGCAGGCCCCAACTTCCGCCGCCGATCGATATAAAAGCAGGAGCGCTCCAGCCATGCTCCGTCCGGCAGGTTGCCAGGCCGCGACCGTGCTTGCCGCCAAAGATGAAGCCGCCTTTGACTAGATGCGGAACCACGGCAATGCACTTAGCTCCCTCGAGAACCTCTTCCGGTATCCCTTTGTCGGGTTCGGAAGTCATTTGACTCAATACCTCGGTGGCCATCTGCAGGCGCTCTGTCACATCTTTCTTCTGCTCGCCGGCCCATGTGAGGCTACCTAAACATCCCATTAACAAGAACACGATCAACTTCTTCATACGGTGTTTCCTCCTGAAATCCTGTTGTGAAACGATGAATTGATTTTCGACGCCCCTGCGAATTGCTGAGCGATCGGGGCGTTGAACCTTCCGGCTTTTATGGAATCGCTCAAGCTGCCTGAACTGAAAGAGGTGCGGCGAATGATCAGCCGCAGCAGCAGGGCCGTGAGCGAGACCGCGAACAAAACATGCACGGCGCTTCCGCCAAACTGCAGGACCATTTGCAGCATCCATACGACGATGAGAAATTTAAAGACTGTCCAAAGCATCAATGCACCCCCTTGATGCGTTCGGCCGGTTATGCCCGGCTGAGTGTCTGCACTGCAAAAACCTTTAGCCTTCGAGCGTAAAGCCCGGCGGCCGTCACTCAGCCTCCGCCTGGATTGGCCTGGATTGGCAACCATGCGTGTTTACACTATGGCATTCGCGCGGAGTCAAGTCTGTGCATAATTGACCAGGTCATTTTTATGCATCCCCTTTGGTTTCGCTGCTCTCTCGGAGAAAGTCCATCATGGGGAGGTGCAGAGTCACTCTGCCACCAGGCGGCTGGGGAGAAACAACGGAAAGGGAAAAATCAATGACAAATCGGACCGTATTGGTGCAGAAGAGACACGGGGTCTCCTGGATCTTTTGCAGGTCTTCGTCTGTGACACTTAGGGGAAATGATCGCAGGCAGTCCGTGCAGGTCACCACGATGTAAGGTATGCCATGGGAATCCTTCCCGTTTCTGGGGATCCAAACCGGGGCCGATTCTCGCTGATGAGCAGCCGCCTGCGCCTCTGATGTTTGAATAAGGCCCGCCACCATCCTCAGGAGTGTTCCGGGATGGCTCTGACCGCCCTTGGTGTAAAAAGCGTCCGCAATCACCCCGCCCGGCACCGCGGTTCCAGAGGCGTATGCGCCGCTCATGGCGATAACAGATATTTGCGGGAACCGCCTGCGCACCACGGAAAGAAACTCAAAGCCGGACATCTCCGGCATGTTAAGGTCGGAAATGACTATACTGGGCCGCGTCCTTTGCAATTGTAAAAGGCCGTCGAGGCCGTGGATTGCCGTATGCACCCTGTATCCCGCTGAGCCCAAGAACACTACCATGCTCTTGCGGATGCCCGCGTCATCATCTACCACTAGAATTTCATGGTTAGAAGGGTCAGGGCCCATGGGGAAACCCTCCTCAGTTCTCGCATTTGGAAATGAGTTGCGCCCCATAATCATGCTATGCAGGAAACTGGCAGTCTGTTCAAAAGTAGACAGTTTCTTCAGGAATGTTTCGCCAGGTAATAAGAGATTTGATTCTTGTCCTGCCGCCCTAATGGGTCCTGGCTCCCCAGGACGCGGCCACTCTGCCCATAAAAATTGAGAATTAGCCTGTGCAAACCTGTGCAAAAGAGACCAGACTCTTAATATTCGCCGCGCCTAGGATGAAATAGAGAGACACTTCCAGGCGCAGCCCGAGCGTTTGTGTTGCGAAGAAGGAGAGGATAAGTATGCCTTTGGTACAGGTAATAATCGTGTTGATCGTTGTGGGTTTTCTACTCTGGCTGGTGAATCGACTCATCCCCATGCAAAGCACCATTAAGAGTTTTCTGAATGCGGTGGTGATCATTTGCGTGGGCTTGTGGCTTTTGAATGCTTTTGGAGTCTTGCATTCTCTTTCCAAGATGCGCATTGGGCATTGAGGGAGAGAACTCTCTCAGCGGACTGTTTTGTCATGGGCTTGCAGGGAGGCCTTCGGCTGGACCTTTGCCGCGTGACGCTGCAGAAAGGCCAGCACGCGTTCAAAATACCGATCCAATAACCAGCACGCCAGCTTGTTCGTAATCTGCACAACTTATCCTGCCTGTAGAGACAAAGATAATTTCTTAGCCGCTAGCGAGTCTGTTCACTCTTGAACACCAGCCCTTCGGTGCGTTGCATTCCTTGGTAAGAATTGCCGGCTTCCTTTATAACGTGAGCGCAATTGACCAGACGGATTACGTTGCCGGTTGATAAGCTCAGAGAGCGGTAAGGTATTTGAGGAGTCGCCGCAGCCTCGCGAAAACGCGCGACGGCCTTCCCAATCACAAGCACCAGGGGTTGATCGCGCGGGAGCGTTGCTGGGGAACTCCTGGTCCCTGGCGCAAATCATGAATCTTCAAGTGCGGGCGTTTCTATACCGGTTGGTAGTGCAGCCACTGCTCGGGGCCTTTACAACTCTCGCGGTACCCCCGAGAATTTGGCGGACGCGCTTACGTTTGCTGATCCAATATTTTCACAGGCTTCCTCTTGCGGTCCGCGTGCCCCTCATTACAGCTTCAGTGCTCGTAATTTGTGTGACCGTTGTAGGGGTGGCCCTCATCACAATCGCCCTCCATTACATATATTTTGATCGGACCGATCTGCCCAGGATTGAGCAGTTCGCCCGCTTTGAGTTTTCTACCATTGGTCACATCTATGACCTCAACGGCCAGCCGTTGGTGGAGATGTCAAGAGAGCATCGACGCATTACGCCGTATCAGGAGATCCCAGCTATTGTTCGCGACGCAATTCTTGCTGCTGAAGACAAAAATTTCTTTTCGCACAATGGAGTGGACTACTCCTCAATTCCCCGCGTCGTGGAAAAAGTCAGGGTCGGTGCGGTCCTGGGCCGCATGCGACGTGTAGGACGGGAGGACGGGCCAGACAGCCTGGTCATGTTCCGGCAAGGTGGATCGACCATTACGCAGCAGATCGTGCGCGGTTACTTTCTGCGCGATCTTACTGACCAGGAAAACAGCAGCCAGCCCCAGCCGGGTGTGCTCTCCTACCTGATTGGCGCGCGCAACGCGAAGAAGGTGGTCCGAAAGATCGAGGAAATTCGATTATCGGTATGGGTGGAAGAAGAGATGGCCAGGCGTTTTGGCTCGAAACGCCGCGCGAAGGAGGAAATCCTCGCGCGATACGCCAGCTTCGTCTACATGGGAAACGGTCAGTACGGGTTCGCCACTGCGGCCGAATACTATTTTGGACGTTCCCTGAGCACCTTCACTATAGACGATGCCGGCGATGCTGCTTTATTGGCCGGGATACCCAAATCGCCTCGTTCCTATGCGCCGGACCACAATAACGACCCGAGAGCTCTGCATCGCAGGAATCAGATCCTGGACCTCATGGCCAAGCGCGGTTTTTTATCTCAGGACGCCGCACGGGCTGCGGAACAACGTCCCATCCGCTGCGTGACAGAACATCCTGACGGTAGAGGCGAGGAGAATGCGCTGCAGGCGCCGGCGGTGGTGAACAGCACTCTGGATGAACTCCAGGTCCGCCATTGGAAAGTAACTGTTGAAGACCTCTTCCAAGGGAGGATACAGGTCTACACCACGGCAGATGCCAGGGTACAGCGTATTGTGAGCGATGCATTGGAACAAGGCCTGGCAGCATATGAGAAGCGGCACTCGCACGCCAGGGGGATGATCCAGGGGTCGATCGTCGTGCTGAGAAACAGCGATGCCGGCATCCTCGCTGAGATCGGCGGCCGGCAATTCTACAACGAGCGCGCCGCCGTTTACGGTGATTTCAATCGTGCCACGCAATCGCTGCGGCAGCCTGGGTCGGCCATGAAGCCGTTTGTGTATCTTGCTGCTTTTCGGCAGGGGCCCTTCACCCTTGAAACGATTGTTCCCGACGAGCCCATCAGCGTTCTCGACGGCATTGCGCGAAAGTCGATCTCCAATTACGATGGCCGCTTCAAAGGCATGATCCCCCTCAGGGAGGCGCTGGCGGAATCCAGAAACGCAGTTGCAATTTGGATCGCGGAGCAGGTTGGAATCGAGAATGTTCTGGAGACGGCACGCAGCCTGGGAGTCAAAACACCTCTGCACCCCTACTTTACGACTGCGCTAGGCGCCTCAGAGGTGACTTTGCTGGAACTGGCGAACGCCTACCGGACCATTGCTTCGGGCGAACGGGCGCGTCCTCATATCATCCGGCAGATTGTCCGCGACTCGGGCGAGGTAGTGGCGGATGACCTCAATGAACGGTCAGTCTCTGTGGATGACGGAGCGCTATTGCTCATTCAAGAAGGCCTGCGCGGTGTGGTGCGCATGCCCAGTGGCACGGCCCACGCTCTTGACTCAAACAACTTTCCGATCGCGGTAATGGGAAAGACAGGAACCACCAACAAGTTCAGGGATGCGCTGTTTGTCGGATCCACTTTTGGCCCTGACGGAGTTACCGTCGCCGTCCGCATAGGTTTTGACGACAATCGCTCCCTTGGTTCAAAAGAAACTGGCGCCCGGGTCGCGCTTCCGGTATTTAGGGAAATCATGCTCAACGTGTATCGGGAAAACCTTATTGGCCCCGCACCTGAGTTCCCGGCGGACATGGAAGATAGGATTAACGCTTATCTGAAAGGGCGTTCGGTTGAAGCGCCTGAAGCGCCGGATGCCCAGCAGGCGCTCCCATCGCCACAATCACCGGGCGCTTCCCTGGTTGGGTTCCACGCAGGCGCAAGCCAGCCCCCACAGTGAGGCAGGGGCTGGGTCCTTGCAAACCAAAGGTTGCTGGGTGTGATTTGTATTTTGTGCCATTCGATAGAGATAACGCGGGTTACTGATCAAAGGCTGAGCTCTACTTAGGAGAGCCAACAGTTTGAGCAATAACCCATCTTGCGCAATAACGCATAAGGATCGGTATTAGGAGCTCTTCTCCGCCGCGTTGCGCATGGCATCGCGTCCGGCGTCAATCGCCGCACTGACCTGCTGCTTTTTGCCGGTGACTATCTTTTTTCCAGAAGCTACCCAGTCGCTGATTTGGTCACGGGCATTTCGCCCAACGGAAGTCAGGTATTCACGGCCGTCATCCACTCCGGTGACAATAGCTTGCCGGGTTTCGCGTCCGGACTTGGGTGCATAAAGGATTGCCACTGCGGCCCCAAGACCCAAGCCGGCCAGAAACCACCCAATGTTGTTACGATTATCAGACATGTTGCCTCCTAATGTTCATTTAGATGCTAAGTTACCTGCTGCACACGAGCCTTCCATTATTGTTTTCAATTTCGCTGGTGCACTGGTTGAAGTTGCGCAGTGACGACTGCCTCCATCCGCCGTTCCTCTTTTGACAGCTGGCCAGTAGTGTAGTGCCGCTGACCCGGGCGTCCTGACACGTCTGCCTATATCCGCCATCTGGCGGTTCGTTCCGTCGTTCCTCACGTCTAAAGTCATGATCGCTGTCGCGTCTGTCGCCTTGCTGGTACTCATTATCTCTATGGTCGCTATCTCTACCCTTAGTGCAAACCAGACGTCCGTTATCATTCTCAATTTGCGAAGTGCACTGGTTGAAGTTCTGGAGAGACGTCCGGTTCCAGTCTCCGTCGCGCGTTTGGCATCTGGCTTCGAGTGTAGTGCCATCGGTACGGATGTCCTGGCAGGTCTGCGCGTACCCGCCGCTAGGCACGCCTTTCCGCTGGTCCCCGTGCCTGTCGTCCTGGCCACGGTCTTGTCCCCGGCCATGGTCGTCCTGTGATTGATACCCTCTGGCCAACCCTGGCGTGCAGAGCAGTCCAACTGTGATTGCAAACATCCATGCTGCTTGTCGTAAATTGAATTTCATTTGAAAAACTCCATTCTTTCGTTAAGTGAAGTAGAGAGCGATGTCTCTGCTCTAGAACTGGCGTAACATCTGGTTCCATTTGGCAGGTAGAAACCAAGATCCAACTTCGCATGAAGAACCAGATGCTATTCCGGGAGCCACTGTTTTCCGGTACACCCGATTCTAGCGACGGGGGCTGGCCGCAGTCTGAGCACAATTGCACAGACTAGTCTCCTCTGGCTGGCCATACTTTGAGAGTGCCTCAATTCCCCCGGTTGCGATTTGATGTTTTCGGAAGCTGAGAAAAAGCGTCTTCAATCATGTTCTTTCCAGCTAAGGAAGGGTCCATGTTGTTCTTGACTGTAAGTTGCCTGTTAGTGCTGCTGGCCTGGATCGGAACCCGCTCGCTGCTTCAACGCACCGGGCACGCGCGGCAAATAGGATTCATGAAGCCGCTGCTCTGGGTTTTTCGGGTGGCCTTCGGGTGTCATCACCGCCAACTGAGCCGTGTGTTCACCATCAGGAAACGCACGTACCAGGTGTGTTTTGAGTGCGGACAGGAATTTGAGTACTCTTGGGCCCTGATGCGCTGCCTGCCATCCAATGTTGCTGACAATGCCTATGCGCCGCTGAACAGCGCCAGGGACGCCGAAGTTCCTGTGATTTAATCCGGCTGCAACACACGCTCGCAAATCCTGAATCTCTGCGTAAAGCGAGCTATCTTGCTCAGAACCGAGAGTCGATACCTGTCATGATTGACTTTCCTGAGTGTTTAGATGGGGCCTCGAACCGCTGATTCGCAGGCTCTTAGCGCTTAGGTCATTGCAGTCTGATCAAGCTGCGGCGAATCTGTCGGCACTCCCGCCGCAGGCGACAACAGGAGCTTTGCGTTCGAGCAGGCGTACTGTATCAGCAGTAAAAAAAGAGGTATCACATATGAAAGCATTTGGAATCAACGCTCTGGCTATTCTGTCTTTGCTTCTCGGAAGCGCGGCTTTTGCCGGCGCCCAGCAGGAGCAGCGGAATGAAAGGCAAGACAAGCCCGAACAACAGCAGTCCCGGCAGCAGCCGCAACGCGCCCAACAACAGCAGCGGCAGGACCAGAGCAGGCAGCCACAGCGTGCCCAGCAGCAACCGCAGCAGGACCAGAACAAGCAGGCGCAGCGCACCCAGCAACAGTCAAATCAGTCCCGGCAGCAGCCACAGCGCGCGCAGCAGCAGCGGCAGGACCAGAGCAGGCAGCCACAGCGTGCCCAGCAGCAACCGCAGCAGGACCAGAATAAGCGGGCGCAGCGCACCCAGCAACAGTCAAATCAGTCCCGGCAGCAGTCACAACGCGCGCAACAACAACAGCAGCAGGATCGAAACAATCAATCACAGCGCGCTCAGCAACAGCAGCCACAGCAAAACCAGAACCAGCGGCAACAGAACGCCCGGCAACAGCGCGGGAATCAACAATCCCAGCGCACTCAGGAGCAGCAGCACGTCCAGCAGGCGGCGTGGCAAGAGCATCGCGCGCGTAGCTGGCAGTCAGACCACCGCACCTGGCAGCAACGTGGCGGATACAACGGTTACCGCATTCCTGACGACCGTTTCCGTGGATACTTCGGGCCGCAACACGGGTTCCGGATTTACGGTCTCCCCTTTCTTGTTGTGGGCGGATATCCCCGTTTCCAATACGACGGCTATTGGCTCAGTCTGGTGGATCCATGGCCGGAATCATGGGCCAATAACTGGTATGACACGGATGACGTCTATATCAGCTACGTCAACAATGGTTATTACCTGTTCGACCGCAGGCATCCGAGTATTGGCATTGCGATCAGCATCTCGATGTAACGGTTTACCTCGTGCAACCTTTCGGAGAGAGGGTTGCACTGGATGACCCATCACTCCTGCTTACATCCGGGATGGTCGCACGGTCTGGGCCTGCAGGATGATCTGTCTCCGGCGGTCGTGGCGCAATGCTTTAGTAACTGCAAAGAGTCACTTGAATGAGCAATTGTGACCATTACGTCTTTGTTGACTGTGCCATGCTTGTGTTGTGTGAGTCTCTGAATCACCGCTTTACTAATGAAGGAAGGAAGTACCAAATGAAACTGATAAAAACCCTGTCAATTGTATTTTGTGTTCTTGTGGCCGGTGCGTTTATGTTGCCAACAGCGGCAGCTGATGAATATAACAACCGGACTACAGTGACTTTTAGCGCGCCAGTCGAGGTCCCCGGTGTTGGCCTGCATGTTTTGCCCGCCGGTACCTACCTCTTTAAGCTGATGGATTCGCCGTCCGACCGGAACATCGTCCAGATATTCAATGAGGACGGCACCCAGTTGTACACCACCATCCTCGCAATCGCGAACTACCGTCTGCATGTGACGGATAAAACGGTAATGAAGTTTCGAGAGAGGGCGGAAGGTCAACCGGAAGCTCTTAGAGCGTGGTTTTATCCGGGAGCAAATTGGGGCCAGGAGTTTGTCTATCCAAAGGCAAGGGCCGTAGAACTGGCAAAGATAGTACAAGAGCCTGTTCTTGCGACGACTGCCGACCTGGCTGTGGCGCCCGTGGAAGATATGAAGACCCTGCCTGTAGAAGCCGTTGCTCCTACTGGAGAAACCGTTGAGCTGGCGCAAGTTGTTGAACCGCCGCCTGCGGCCGAAAAGGCTTTGCCCCCAACAGCTAGTTGGTTGCCGGTTCTTGGACTGAGCGGCCTGCTATCGTTGGGCCTGGGATTTGGCCTCTGGATGTTCTTTAAGAGAGGCGCGGATCAAGGTGTTCGACTTGCCAACCGGGCGAGTTGAAGCCATCGCCAAAAAAGGGATGGTACGCAGAGTACCATCTCCTTTCCGGTTCTAAAGAGGTTCCGTAGCGGGTTGTGGGACGACCTGCAGATTGCCCGAAAGCAGTGGCCATATGAGAAAGTTCTCTTCATGCACCCCACGTCTGGTTTCCAGGGTTCTATGCTTGGCCGTCCCCCTTTTTCTGATCATGCTGACAGGTTTTGCTCAGTCGCCATCCCCCTCCATATCACAAGACCGCTCCGGTGAGGGATACCGCATCAAGATAAATGCCAACCTTGTGGTCTTGCACGCCACGGCGGAGGACCACAAAGGCATCCTTGTTTCTGGACTCGATAAAGACAGCTTTCAAGTCTACGAAGACGGAGCACTTCAGCAGATCAAGTACTTCAGCCACGACGATATCCCGGTCACCGTCGGCCTGGTCATCGACAACAGTGGAAGCATGGGCGAGAAGCGGGCTGAAGTTATCGCGGCTGCATTGGCGTTCGCCCGCTCCAGTAACCCGCACGACCAGATGTTTGTGGTCAATTTCAACGAGCATGTTCGGTTTGCCCTCCCCGCCAACATGCCATTTACCGACCAGGTGTCCCAGTTGGAGACGGCACTATCCACAATTTTCACCAGCGGCCAGACGGCGTTGTATGACGCGGTGGCGGCAGCGCTCGAACATCTGAAGAAGGGCGATCGGGACAAGAGAGTGCTGATCGTGATCAGCGATGGCGGCGACAATGCCAGCAAGCACACTCTGGCCGGGATTATGGCCATGGCGCAGGAGGCTGACGTAATCGTCTACACGATCGGCCTTTTTGACGAGGATGATGACGAAGACAGCAACCCGAAGGTTCTGAAGCAGCTTTCCGCGGATACCGGCGGGGATGTTTTCCTGCCCCAGTCCCTCAAAGAGGTGGTTCCCATTTGTGAACGGATCGCCCGCGATATTCGCAATCAGTACACCCTTACTTACGTCCCCTCTAACAGCAAGCAGGATGGAACGTATCGGGTCATACAGGTAAAGGCCAGTGCGCCCGGGCGCGGACGCCTGTTGGTCAGGACCCGTGCGGGCTACCGGATACCCTTGGATCCCCACCGATCGCCGGCCACAAGAATGGTTGCCCCGTGAAATCTATGACCAAACCGTGGCCGTTTCGACCGAAGCCTGCGCGATCTCTTGGGCGCTGGATTCCGTATTTCTTTTTCATCCTGGGTACCCTCCTGCTCGGTTACGTCGCTGTCACACTGGTGGATGCGAAACTCTATCAAGCCCGTGAGGCCCGCGTATTTGAACAGGCTCGGCAGGTCCAAAGGGAACAACAAGCGCGCAACAGTGCACGGCCCTTCAGCCGCAGTGAGAGCCCTGCGCCGCTCCTTCCCGTGCGGCTAAGCCAGCCTGATCGCGCAGCAACTGCGGGCAGTGAAGGGGTCCGCGGAAGCCCTGCGTGGGGTAGAATCGAGATCCGCTCAATCGGCCTCTCGTCGATGGTCCTTGAAGGTGTCGACTCGAAAACTCTGCGACGAGGAGTCGGACACATTCCCGGAACCGCGCTTCCTGGCCAACCGGGAAATATAGCGCTCGCAGGACATCGGGACACATTCTTCAGGGCACTGCGCAATATCAATAAGAATGATGAGATTACCCTGGAAACGCTAGACGGTTCGTTTCGCTATCGTGTGGACCTTATTCAAGTGGTGGGTCCCGAGTACACCCAGGTGCTGAATGGTTCCAACGGCGAGATTTTGACCCTGGTGACCTGCTTCCCCTTTTCTTATGTGGGCCCTGCTCCTCAGCGATATATCGTCCGCGCAAGCAGAATTCCTGAGTGAGCAACTGTAATCAGAATTGGGCGGCCTGGGCCGCTAACCTGAGAGGTATCAGAGTTTGCAGCCAGCAACTTTATCTGGTTTTATCGAAAAAGGAGCACGAACATGAGTGCCTTTATAGCTGCTACCGTGATTGGCGCCGGATTTCTGTTTCTGGCGATTTGGGTTGAGATTGGCGAGCGGCGTGGCGCGCCCGGCGATGGAGATTACCGGGGCTCCGGGAAGCCGGATGCTTAGTACCCGCGGCACGCCTGCTGGATTTAAACCCGCAATCCCGGTCTCGCGTGAAACTGGGACCGAGAGCCATTTTGCCCAGCTTATCCGCTTCCAGGAGCTCATAATTTATTGATGGGAAGAAGAAAAAAATTGATATGTATGTCTGAAAGAGCTAAGGCTTATGAAGCGGAAAATTTTAAAATCGCTGTGGATGCTGTTGGCATGCACAACTCTTTTGCACCCGGACGCGTTGGCGCAGTCATCGGGCAAGGAACAGAATCTCTTCGCGTGTAACAACGGTTTCGGGTCTTGCGACCGCTCGCAGCTCAGTGCATCGGAACGGACTCAATCCGATCTTGCTGAACGCCAGCGTAACCTGGTGGATTGCAGGAATGATTGGGAGTCATGTGATCGGTCCAGGCTGACGCCGCAAGAATCCACCGCTTTATCTCTCGCTCTGCACCAGCACAATTTTGCCACCTGTATGGATGGCTGGGGGGCATGCGACCACGCCAGACTTTCTCCGCAGGAAGCGAGGGCTGTAGAGGTTGCCGAACACCAGCACAATGTCAAGGATTGCGAGAATGGATCGCCATCGTGCGATCGTTCCAGGCTGACCGCATTCGAAGCCAGGAATGTAATTCTTGCTGGGCGCCGGCGCAATCTCGAGGACTGCACGGACGGGCTTCCATCCTGTGATCACTCCGGGCTTTCCCGGCCAGAAGCGCTTTCCGTGGCCGCGTCTGAGCACGAGCGCAACAAATCAAATTGTTTGGACGGATGGGGACCGTGTGACCATGCCGGTCTAACCAGGTCAGAGTCGGACGAAACTGTGCGTAATGAGCGGCAACGCAATCTCGATGCTTGCCGGAGCGGCCATCCCTCCTGCGACTATTCCACCCTCACAACCGCTCAAGCCAGCCAGTTAGCTGTCGCCGAACACCAGCGCAACTACAAGGCTTGTCTTGAAGGCTTCGGTTATTGTGATCGCTCTCTGCTTACAGCGGCCGAACGGCAGGCGATCCCGCGCTAAAGATGAAACAGCGCTCCAACGGACTTGGCTAGAAAGAGGAGTTCAGCAGACGCTTCGAGGCTTCCTGGTAACTCACCTGCACGTTAGGGCGCGGAAAGTCCGGAAATAAAATAGTGGGAGTGCCGTCCTGGCAGGCGCGGACGTATATCACGCCTGATTGCATTTCATTGTTCCGCTTTATCAACTGCGTATAGTGAATGTTGTTTTCCCCCGTCAGGCTCACGCGCAGGAGCGCATCCACTTTGGCCGTCTCGTGCACTTCGAATGTCGTTTGCGTCTGGCGAATGGCGAGTCCCGCATCCAGGCGCTTGTTCATGTCCTCCACATGTTCTGTGACGGCGCTCTGAAGGCTGCGGAAAGCGATAGGCGCCTGATTCTTCCGTAGCGGCTTGCCGTTATCTTTGATCTCGTCCATAGTCGTCCAGCCGGAAAGAAGCGAAATTTCTGTCAATCCGCCCTCGGGCGGGAAAAGAAATCCGGCGCTTTCTTGAAAGAGGTAAACCCTCTCACTTTACATTATCCAGTTTCAGGTACCGGCGATCTGTTCAAAATTGCTCAGTTTCCGGGTTAAAGTATTGCCGGTATTCCGTACCGTTGATCACTTTAGAATCAGCTTGCTGACCCACATGCACACTTGATATGCGGAATCGCGGAGCTTCGATGAAGGAAATTGCCATCCTGACGATCTTTTGTGTTTTCTTTCCGGCAGCAAGGGCGCATGCCCAGCTACCGGCCGGCCAGCCACCCCTGGCCATTACTCACGTCAACATCATCGATGCGACCGGCTCCCCGGCACAGCACGATATGACCGCGGTCATCCAGGGCAATCGGATTCTTCGCGTTGGGAAAGCGAACCGCGTGAAGCTCCCCAAAAATGCAAGACTTCTGGACGCGAGCGATAAATTCCTGGTTCCCGGCTTGTGGGACATGCACGTCCACACCATCTTTGGAGATTGGATACCGGGAGGAAAGGAAGTCTCGCTGCCCCTGTTCGTTGCCAATGGGATTACCGGCATTCGCGACATGGGTGGCGAACTGGATACTTTACTGCAATGGCGGTCTGAAATCTCCGCAGGAACTCTTGTGGGACCGCGCATGGTCATCGCCGGTCCCATGCTCGATGGGCCCAAATCGCGGTTTCCCAGCTCTGTTTCCATTGCCACGCCTGAAGAGGGGCGCAAGGTGGTCGACGATCTCAAGACCCGCGGCGTGGACTTTATCAAGGTGCAATCCTTCATTCCGCGCGATCCGTATTTCGCGGTAGTGGAGGAGTCCAAAAAGCAGGGGCTGACGCTGGTTGGACACGTCCCCGACGCAATTCGCGCTTCCGAAGCCTCTGACGCTGGCCAGAAGAGTATTGAACACCTGACGGGAATTTTTGAAGCCTGCTCCAGCGCCCAGAATGAAGACAAGTATCTCAGCGGTGAAGCCAAACGGTTACCCAAGACCTACCTGGACACTTACGACCAAACCCGTTGCGACAAGCTCATCGCGCGCATGGCCCATAATGGGACGTGGCTCGTGCCCACGTTGGTGTGGGAGCGCGGACAATGGCTGATAGATGACATCGACTACAGCCATGATCCTCTGCTGGAATACGCGCCGGCTTCCTGGCAAAAGAAGTCCTGGCCATCGTTCACCAAGGGCATTCTGGCCGAGCTCGATACTGACCCGGTTGCCTACCGCCGGCAGTTTGTGCAGAAGGAATTCGAGATCGTAGGCGCAATGCACAAAGCTGGAGTGCGGCTGCTGGCCGGAACGGACACCGCCGCCGCCGTAGACGTTCTTCCCGGGTTCAGCCTGCACACCGAACTCGAGTATTTCGTCCAGGCAGGTCTCACGCCCATGCAGGCCCTCCAGACTGCCACCCTCAACCCCGCCCAGTTCCTTGGTTTGCAGAGCCAGTTCGGTACAGTGCAGGAAGGCAAATTGGCCAACCTCGTCCTCCTCGATGGCGATCCGCTGGAGGACATCCGCAACACGCGCAAGATTGCGGCAGTAATCCTGAATGGCCGCCTTCTAACCCGGACCGATCTCGACGATATGCTCAAGCGGGTGGCCACCTTTGCCGGCGGACATTGAAAAGAAGAGCGAAAATATTACACAGGCGTTGTAGCCGGCCTGGGTCACTGCCCTGGTGCATCTGCGTCGGTGCCTGGATTGCCTGAACTGTTCTGGTCCAGACGTTCTGTGATCCAGGTAATGAAGTCAGCCTTCACGATGTTTTTACCGGGACAATACTTGTGGGTTGTCTTTGGGTCTTCTTTGTGAATGTGCAGCCCCTGGGGATCAAGTCCAGCGAGAGCGTGCAGCGCGCTTAGCGCGGTCACCGCGTTTTCCCTCGTGCCATCGCTCAAGGGTTCAAGATCGTAGTCACCTACAATCTCTACTCCCCAGGAAATCGCGTTCCATGAAGGAGAGTGCACGCCGGGAGTGTTGAGAGGGGTAAACACCCAGATGAGATCGTCAGCCACGAAGAGATGCGGGCCGGCAGACCAGTGCTGAACGTCGCGATAGTATTTCTGCAGTTCCTGCATGTGGCTCTCGCCGGATTTCTTGTGCCAGTCAGACAGCTTCGGCAACTGCGTGTTGTGCACCACCACAAATTGAGGACGCCAAAGGTCAAACTGGATAGTGCTGGCATAGTTTTGAAAGTCTGCGCCCGTGAATCCTTGACCGACGATTCCTTTCCATTGAGGCATTGTTATCGTGACTCCATTCTTAGAAGGTCTTGCTTGCGTTGCGTACCCCAGCGATAGCCGCTGGAGGCGCCATTCTTGTAGACGACCCGATGGCAGGGAACCACCACGGCGAGCGTATTCGAAGCGCAGGCGTGGGCTACGGCCCGGACCGCAGCACTCCGGCCCATCGCGTGGGCGATCTCCGAATAGGTCCTGGTCTGCCCTGACGGGATTTTCTGCAACTGTTGCCATACTTTCTGCTGGAAGGCGGTCCCGCGTATATCGAGGGGGATGTGATGCAATAATCTCTCTCCCGCCACCAGGCCGCGTACCTGCTCGGCCCAGCCCGCCAGTCCGGTATCATCCTGCTTGAGGACCGCGTTGGGATACTCTGCTTGCAGTGTTGTTCGTGTGCCCTTGCTTCCCGTGAACTGGACCGAACAAACCCCGGCCGATCCGGCGACCAGTATCATATCTCCCAGTGCCGTGTTGAAGCGGGTGAAGCGTAACTCTTCATGGGACGCCCCGCTGCGATACCGGCTGGGCGCCATGCCCAGGCGCTTGCGCGCGGACTCATAAACCCGGCTGGAAGAACTGTAGCCCGCTTCAGCCCATGCTGTGGTTACCGGGTTTTTGTGGAGCGCCTTCTTGAAATGAGAGAAGCGGCAGGATTGCAGATACTTGGCCGGGGAGATTCCCAGTTCGGCGGTGAATACCCGCTGCAGATGAAAGCGGCTGATTCCCGCAAGTTTACTCAGGGTATTCAGGGTGATCTTTTTATCTGTGTTTGCTTCGATGTAGCGGCAAAGACGCCGCACCAGTGCCGGCTTTCCCGCCGACGCATCCGTGGGCTTACAGCGAAAGCACGCTCGCAACCCCGCCTTCTCAGCCTCCTGCGGCGAACTGAAAAAGCGCACGTTTTTGCGCAGAGGCCGCCGTGCCGGGCACGATGGCCGGCAATAGACGCCAGTGGTTATGACGCCGAAGACAAATGTGCCGTCCGAGATGGAATCACGTTGCAATACCGCGCGCCAGCGCGCGCTATCCATACCGGAAGGTGCGGCACCTTGTTTCATGGACGGTTCCCCATTATATGTCGCCCTATCGCGTGGAAAATGATTCGAATGAAAGACTTCAGTATGCAGGTTTGTCATGGTTTCAATCTAAGCTTGTGCGCCGCCGCCTGCTATCCGAATGTTGCGGGTAAATAGTTTTTTTAGTTTACCTCGAACCCTGAGCTTGCGAAGGGGAGGGGTCCCTGCAACAAAAACGAAAATCGAAACCGCAGACGACGGGTTAATTTAGGTCTGCGCGGATGGCCGCCTGTAGCAGAGAACACCTCGACCCCGGGGATGTCAGGCATTTCGCCGCACGTAGATCAGGCTGAGCCCATGCACCACAAGACCACCGGTCAATGCCAGCCCAAAAGCTGCGGTAGCGGGCAGGCGCAGCAACGCCGGCGAGAGAATCAGGAAAAAAGTAGCGGCTGTGTAGAGGCCAACGGAGACGCCCCTGAGCACATAGACCGCGGCCGCGGCTTCATGGCGATGGTTGAACACGGCAAGAATTGTCGTGTAGGCCGGAAAAGCGCTCAGGATCCCACTGGCTATCGGCCCTAACAATTTGGCAAAGCCAGTGAGAGTTACCACCATGAAGCTGGCTGTGCCCATTCTCAACCACAAGTCGTATTGTCCGTGAACAGTCTGGGCACGGGGTGGCGCTACTTTGGGAAAGGCCCACAGAATGACTGCCAATACTATGCTCACTACAGTAAAGGCAGGAAGGATGCTGAGCGTCATGGGCAGAATCAGGGCCGCAACCGCGAAGTACGCGATCCAGCCGATGATGGTGCTGTACCACCAAGGCAGCTTCAGGCAAGAATACGCATAGGTAAGGGTGAATGCGGCCCATGCCAGAATGCCGAGCAAACTGCCCAGGGCGGTGCGCGAAGCAAACTGAGGGCCTTGTTCCAGCACCAGAAAGAACAGTATGGGCCCGGAATTAAATGGAATTCCAAGCAGCCATCCGGAGACGCCCGGTCCCCACTTGCGACCAGCCAGGCTGACCAGCGCGATCAGCACCGGAGCAAGAAGAATTTTGAACAGGAGCACCTGTCATTCTACGAAAGCGCTGACAAACCCACCATATCCGGACGCGCAAGAAATTGACGGATCGGGTAATCCGGTCAAGCCAAAACCCGAAACCGTCGCCACTATTGCGGGAACAGCCGGACGAGGCGCTCCGTCAGGGTCTTTACCGTTGTGTGGAGTTCCTTCAAGCCGGGCGTTTCGAAATCAATGTCGCCGCCGTCGAGATCGCAGATCACATCTTCAAGCAACGCGGTAGCCATGTTCAGGCGTTCACCCAGAACTCGCGGCATGAGCTGGTACGGATCGTTGCCTTTCCCTTGTTCTTCCAGCCACTGCTGTACGGCGGCGGTGGCCTGGCGTGCCCGTTCGGTTGCACTGCGAAATTCCATCAATACCTTCACGTTGATCATGCCGGTCTTAACGGAATTGTGGGCTTCCTGCAGTTCCTGCTCAGTCTTCTTCAATTGTGATGCGACCGCGGGTTTTGACGCTACGCTCTCATGCATGTTTGTAAGTTCCCCTTATCGTTGCAGAGTACGCCAGAGGTTCATGTCCGTCCACATTACTCCGGTCACCCCTTTGGAACTGTGACAAGAACCAATGGGGTGCAACTCTGGACGCACTTGCCGGCTTCTACAAATAGACAGCCTGGGATTGAGGGACTGTTCTGCTCACGTGCGATTCTCAACGTGTGAATCGTGTGAATAAGGACTAGCCCTTCAGAACAGGAGTGTTCGGAAAAAACATGTTATTCTGAAATGCCGCTTTGTCTCTAGCGTTCTTGAAGGTTTGGAGCAGGAGAGACAACAAATGCATTCCTCCCCCTCAATCCGCTTGCGGATTGCGCAGTGGACTCTGATCGGCCTGTTGCCCCTGGTTGCCTGGCAACTTACCACCACCACATGGACCATGCTCCACCTGCCATTCGGCGTGTTTTTTACCGCCGCGGCAGTAATCTCCGCGGCTGTGGGCGGGCTGATGCCCGCTTTCGTCTCGGTAATCCTGAATATCGCCGCGCTCAGTGCGTTCTCTTACCTGCACCCGATGATGAGCACACGTCGGAGCAACGTGCTTTGGTCGCTGCTGCTCGCCAGCGTTGCTCTGCTTGTCGGCTACGCGCGCCGGAAGTGGTCGGCGGCGGAAATGCTTGCCGGACATTTGAGCACTGACCTGGCGCGGCTGCGAGATGAGTTGGACGCCCAGCGCTCTGATTTAAAAAGATTTCATGAACTTAGCGTGAGCCTTTCCAGCAGTCTTGAACTTCAACGGCTCTTGCATGACGTTCTGGGCGCAATCGCAGCGCTGCAAAAGACTGACCTTGCCATGCTCCTGCTGCTGCCTCAGCCTTCCAGCCAGACCTTGCGGGTGGAAACTTATGCTGGCTTTACGGCCGAACAGATCAGCCTGTTCGGCGAGTTCCCAACCACATTTTTTTCCACGCAGAAGCGGGTGTTGATTGAAGACATCGAGGCTCCAGGCACTTACTTTCCTTTTGTAGACGCGGCAGTGCAGGTGGGATTCCGGGCTTTATTCAGCACGCCCATCATCAATAGCCGGGGTGAAGCGCTGGGAGTCGTGGCAAGTTTTTTCAGAAAGCCACATGCTCCCGCCGACCGCCAGTCGCGCCTGGTCGAACTGTATGCGCGGCAGGCGGCAAACGCGCTGGATAACGCGCGTCTCTATCGCCATTCCCTGGAAACTCTGGCAGCAGAGCGCCAGCGTAGCGCGGTGTTGCGCTCCCTGGCTGAGGCTTCACTGCAAATCAATTCGGCCCTGGCCCTTGATTCCTTGCTCCGGATTATTACCGACCAGGCGCGAAAAATCGTTGCCGCGCGCCAGGCATTTACCACCTTGTTGCCGAATACCGAAGACCGGAGCCAGAGCATTACCTGCACCTCAGTCGAGGAAGGGCAAGAGGCATTGCCCTTCCCGCCAGAACGGTCAGAGATGTTCACCCTGGCGTGCAGCCTGAACAAACCGGTCCGAATCACTACGAGCACACAGGGCAGCCACGCCTGGCGGACGATGATGAAAAGCGCGGATGCCGCGCGAGACGGCTGGCTGGCGGCGCCCTTGCTGACCCGTGATGGCAGAAACCTCGGCCTGATCCAGTTGTCGCAGAAAATCAATGGCGAGTTTTCTGAGGATGATGAAGCCATCCTGGTTCATCTGGCGCACATGGCATCCGTTGCATTGGATAACGTGCGCCTCTACCGCGAGGCGCAAGAGCAGATTGCGGAAACAAAACGGGCGCAGGGCGCCTTGCAACGCAGCAAGGAGAGCATGCAACTGGCGCAAAGATGCGTCGGGATTGGCATCTGGGAGTGGGACCTGCAGAGCGGAAGGCTGGTGTGGTCCCAGGAAATCTGCCGCATGCATGGCATTGAGCCCGCTCGCTTCGACGGCAAATATGAGAGCTGGATGGAGACCATCCACTTGGAAGATAGCTGGCGCGTGCATGCGTCCATCACCGACGCTCTGGCAAAACATGGCGAATATGAGGCGCAGTACCGCGTCGAATTCGCTGACAAGAGCCTTCACTGGCTGGAAGCCCGTGGCCAGACGATTGTGATCGGCAACACTCCCGTACGAATGCTGGGCGTGGCCATCGATGTAACTTCCAGAAAGATGGTGGAAGAGGCCTTGCGCCGCTCTGAAAAACTGGCGGCCACCGGACAGCTTGCGGCCAGCATCGCGCATGAGATCAATAACCCGCTCGCGGCCGTTACCAATGTTCTCTACATTCTGCGCACTCATCCGGAGCTGTCAGGCAAATTACTTGAGCTGGTGCAGACCGGTGAAAGAGAACTGGAGCGCGTTATCCACATAGCCAGGCAAACGCTGGCTTTCTACCGCGAAGTTTCTCTGCCGGTCTTGACCTCTGTCCCCGGCCTGATTAACGAAGTGCTGGGCGTATACAGCCGCAAGATTGAAGAGGACAACGTCAACGTGCAGAAGCATTTTGATAACGTTGAAGAAATACGCGCGTTTCCGGGTGAACTCCGGCAGGTACTCTCCAATCTCGTGCTGAACGCTCTGGAAGCACTGCCAGGAGCGGGCACGATTTCTATTCGCGTGCGCCGGGTCAGCGGCAAGCAGGGCCAGGCGGGGATCCGGATTACGGTAGCGGACAATGGCGCAGGTATTGCCCAGGAGCATTTGCCGAAGATTTTTGAGCCTTTCTTTACTACCAAGGACTCCAAGGGCACGGGCCTGGGACTGTGGGTGAGCCACGGAATTGTGAATAAGCACCAGGGTTCGATTCGCGTCCGCACCAGTGTGGAGGGCGCCCGCCATGGAACATGTTTTATGGTCTTCCTTCCTTATACTCGTGCCGAGGGCCAGGAGAGCGACTTACCGGAAATCTCCCAGAATGCGTCGCCAGGCTTCTCAGCTCGGGGCAACGCAGCAGGCTCAGGGGGCGATTTATCGGTAGCGTGAGAAAAGCAGTACTTAGTATTTAGTACTTAGCGTCAGAATACAAACTTAAGACATTCATACCCGCCCATGGGAAGTGCGAATTGCTGAGCGCGAGGCAGCACGTGGAGCCGCCTGCCCTCTTTAATTGCCTTTATTGCGGCGCATTCCTATGCCGAATCCTGTCCCTCAGATATCCTAGGAGCCAGTGGCTAGCAGCTAGCAGCTTCTCTATGGTTTCCGGTTTCGTCTCCATCATCGGCCGCCCGAACGCCGGCAAGAGCACTCTGCTCAACGTCCTGGTGGGCGAGAAAATTGCCATTGTTACGGATAAACCGCAGACCACGCGCACGCGCATTCAGGGGATCGTGAATGTTAAACCACAGAAGGGGCGTCCTTCCGGGCAGATCATCTTTATTGACACTCCCGGAGTGCATCGCCCGGACAGCCGTTTGAATCGCAAGATGATGCAGGAAATCCACGAAGCGCTGCAAAGCCGTGACCTGATTCTGCTGATCGTGGACGTTGCGGAAAAATTCGGCCGCGGCGACCAGTACGTCCTGGACCTGGTAAAGCAGTATCAATCAGGGGACAAAGGACAGGGGGCAGGTCACAGGGGGCAAGGAACCGGTGACAGGGGACACCATGCTCCGGTTTTCCTGCTGCTGAACAAGATCGACCGGATTGAGAAAGAGAAGCTGCTTCCTTTGATCGAGCAGTACCGCAAGCTGCATGATTTTCAGGAAGTCATTCCTATCTCGGCGACGAAGGGAGAAGGCTTGGATATGCTGCTGGACAAGATCATCCGCAGCCTGCCGGAAGGGCCGCGCTACTTTCCCCCGGACCAGCTTACTGACCAGCCCGAGCGATTCCTGGCCTCTGAGATTGTCCGCGAGAAGGTGTTACAGAAGACGGCCCAGGAAGTGCCGTACTCAATCGCGGTGATGATTGATCGTTATGAGGAACTGGAAAGGCTGACGCGCATCGCGGCCACCATATATTGCGAGCGCGAAGGGCAAAAGGGAATCCTGATCGGCAAAAAAGGCGAGATGTTGAAGCATATCGGCACCGCCGCCCGCATGGAACTGGAACATCTGTTAGGGAAGAAGGTCTTCCTCGAGCTGTTCATCAAGATCAAACCTGGCTGGAGGGAGTCAGGGGCGTTTGTCGACGATTTGGATTGGCGCCGCCAGATGGGCGGCGGCTAAGACGCTTGTCACTTCAGATTTTTAATAAAGGTCGAGCCTAACCTCGATGCTAATTGCGACCGCAACCGGTTTTCCGTTTTTGCGGGCCGGTTCGAACTTCCATTGCCGCACGCCTGCTAAAACTCTTTCATGAAGGTCTTTGTCTTTACTCGCTGGTCTGGCTATTTTCGCATCACATACACGGCCATCGGCTCCCACAACTACCGTCAACACCATTGTTCCCTGAAATTTTTGGTGTTTGATTTCTTCCGGTGGATCTGGGGTCTTCATCGTAGTGGAGATTACTCGCGGCGCTGTGACTCCATTGCCCACATAAAGAACCTTGTCACCATCGTTTACGCACGGAGACGTCGCCGGCGGCAGCTTTTCCCCGGTCTGCGCGAAACTCCGTGGGGCGATGAAAATGAATAAAACAACCATGATCAGGAAACACTTGACTCTGTCACGGCTAGTCGGTGGAAGCAGCGCCTTCATGGTCTTCACTCTTTCACCGCAATCCCCAGGGTTTTCATCTTCCTGTACAGGTGGCTGCGCTCCAGGCCCAGCACTTCGGCCGTGCGAGTGACGTTGCCGTGGTTCTCATCCAGCTTTTTCAGGATGTAGTCGCGTTCATAAGCGGCGCGGGCCTGGTGCAGGCTGGAGAATCCTGATGCTGCGCGGCCTGCGGCTTCGCGATAGACCAGCGGTGGCAAATGCTTGCGCTCAATCTTGTGCACTGTGGGATTCATGATGACCACGCGTTCGATCACGTTGCGCAGCTCACGCACGTTGCCGGGCCAGGAATAGCGCATCAGCACCTCAATGGAGTCATCCGTAATTTCCTTCGGGCGGCGGCTGTAAGCGGCGGAGATTTCCTTCAGGAAATGCCGCGCCAGCATGGGAATATCCTCCTTACGCTCGCGCAGAGGAGGAACATAGAAGGGAATTACGTTCAGGCGGTAGAACAGATCTTCACGAAAATTACCCTTTGAAATTTCTTCTTCCAGGTCTTTGTTGGTGGCGGCAATCACACGCACGTCTACCTGGATGGGCTCGTCATCGCCCACGCGGGTAAACTTCTGCTCATCCAGGGCGTGCAGCACCTTGGATTGCGTTTTCAAGCTCATGTCTCCAACTTCATCCAGGAACAGGGTGCCGCCGTCGGCTTTCTCAAATCTTCCTTCTTTGTCCCCGGCTGCTCCCGGTACCGCGCCCTTACGATGCCCGAACAGTTCACTCTCAATCCAGTCTTCCGGGATGGCCGCGCAGTTAACTTCAACAAACAGGTTTTCCATGCGCAGGCTGTGCGCATGAATGGCCAGCGCCACCAGCTCTTTGCCGGTGCCGGACTCGCCATAGATGAGCACCCGGCCGTTGGTCGGCGCCATAACGCTGATCTGCTGGCGCAGCGCTTTCATGGGAATGCTCTCGCCCACAATCACGCTTTTGGAGTGGAGCTGTTTCTTGAATTCAGCGTTTTCGCGGCGCAGGCGGTGGGCGTCGAGAGCGTTCTTGATCAGGATGAGCGTGCGCTCCAGGGAGAGCGGTTTTTCCAGAAAGTCGAATGCGCCCAGCTTGGTGGCGCGGACAGCGGTCTCAATAGTGCCATGGCCGGAGATCATGATGACCTCCGGGCCGTCATCAATTTGCTTGATGCGCTCAAGCACGTCCAGGCCATCCATGCCCGGCAGCCAGATATCGAGCAGGACCACCTCGCAACTGCGCTTTTTCAGTTGTTCCAGGCAGGCCTCGCCGCTTTCCGCCAGCAGCACCTTGTAGCCTTCTTCTTCCAGAATGCCGCGCAGTGACTCGCGAATATCGCGTTCATCGTCAACGACCAGGATGGTATGGGGCATGTTCTGGATCAGCTTCTAGCGGCTGGCTGCTAGCTCCTTGGGAAAACCAAAAGGCAACACCAAAACTTACCACAGATAACGAGGATGTCACTGATTTCCACGGACCGGCGATCGGAAAAGAGCGAAGTAAATGCGTTCTTCCCCGGCGGACAGAACACAACGTTCGAACCATTGAATCTGGGTGCTCTTTGTTTCTTGTGGTTTAGCGGAATACTTAACGACTAGGTATTAACTACGGCCGTTGCTTCCGCCAGCGGCAATTCCATCACAAAGCGGGCGCCCAGCGGCTGGTTTTCTTCCACGCGGATGGAGCCGTGATGGTCCTCAACGATTCGACGCACGATGGCCAAACCCAAGCCAGTGCCGCGTTTCTTGGTTGAAAAGTAAGGAAGAAAGAGCTTCTCTTTGAGGTCGCGGGTCACGCCGTGGCCGGTATCGGCGATTGTGATCTCCACCGCATCCTTACTTTCCACCAGGACTGTCGAGATATGGATCTCGCGCAGCAGGGAGTCCTGCATGGCGTCGGCGGCGTTATCAATCAGGTTGGCCAGTGCGCGCTTGATGCCTTCGGGATCGGCCATGGCCAGGGGCAGACCGGCTGCGAGCTCCTTTTCCACGGCGATGCCGTCGAGCCTTCCGTTGAACATGCCCAGCGTGTTCTCAATGATGTCATTCACGTCCGCCGGCCGGAGTTGCGCGGCAGGGAAGCGCGCCAGGGAAGAAAATTCATCCACCAGCGAGCGGACCGTCTCCACCGCGCCGGCAATGGTTTCTGCGCAGCCGTGGATTACCGCCAGGGACGCATTGTCCGGCGCCGTGGCTCTATCCAGGTGTCTGCGAATCCTGTCTGCGGAGAGCGCGATGGGTGTAAGCGGATTCTTGATTTCATGGGCGACCCGGCGAGCCACCTCCCGCCATGCCGCTTCCTTCTGCGCCTTGAGCAGGTCGCTGAAATCCTCAAACACAATTACGTAGCCCAGGCGCTGCTTTCCGTGCTGCACAGAGGAAACAGTTACGGCAACGTTGAGCTTGTGCCGGGCAACTGGAATTTCGAGCTGGCTGGTGGTTACTGACATGCGGTCAGCCCTGCGCAACAGGCTCGTGAGGTCGGTGGCCACGTCCAGGGGAAAGATGTCGCGCACGGTTGCGCCGGTAACGGGAGAGCCCCCGTTAGGCCAGAACATCCGACCCAGCGCTTCGTTGGTGTGCGAGACGCATCGTTCAGTATCCAGCGAGAGAACGCCGGTGGGAATGTTTTCCAGGATGGTCTCAATATGGCGGCGCCGCTGTTCCAACTCCATATTGGTATCGGCCAGCGCGCGCGCTGATTGTTCGATTTTTTCACGGCTGGACTCCAGGTCCGCAGCCATGCGGTTGAAAGAGGAGACAAGCTGGCCCAGTTCATCAGCGGCAGAGACATCGATGCGGTGGCCCAGGTGCCCGGCGGAAATCTCACGCGTTGCTTCCGCCAGGGCTGCCACGGGCCTGGTCACCAGTTTGGCCACGTAGAGTGAGACCCATGTGGCGGCGAACAGCACCAATACCGTCAGCAGGGTGAGCAGCAGCATGTACAAGCCGCGAATGCGCTTGGTTTGGCGGCTCAGAGCAAGAAAACTCTGCTGGCTTTTGTTGATCTGTTCCAGGATAGGCGAAAAGTCTTTGGGCAATGGCAATGCGACCAGAATCTGTCCCGTTGCACCGACTGGAGCAGTAGCCAGAAGATACTGAGTATTTCCGCGGGTCCACTTCTGCGGCTCGTTCTGGATGAGCTGAAGCGGAGGAAATGCCTTGCGCAGTGCTCCCCATGCTCCGGGCAATTTCCAGCTGGCGACCGGGTCGCCATCGGCTAGGGCAACCGCAAATCCACCTTCCAGCGTAGGCTCGTGACGGCGAAATTCGTGCAGTACACCGGTGTAATTCCCGGTTTCAAAGGAATGCTGAGTTTCCGGCGAAGCCGCGATTTCGGCTGCCTCCTGGCGGGCATTGTCTCCGGCGTAATTGGAGAGGATCTTTGCTACGTGCCCGGAGTCCTCCTGGATTTGCTCCACGGGGCCGGAAAACCACTTATCAATGGAGCGGTTCATCAGGCCGTAGGCAAACATGAACATGACCAGTGCCGGGGCAAATGATAGCAGCAAGGCCGCGATCACCATGCGAGTGCGGAAACGCGAGCCCAGCACTCCAAGCTGGCGTTCAGCATAGAGCTTGAGCAGGTTGCGCAGCAGGACAAAGGTGAGCGCCACCAGCAGCAGAAATACCAGCGCGGAAAGCGCTACCAGGAAAAGGGTTTGCTCCACAGAACGTGGATAAACCTGCTTGATGTTGAATGCGGTTTGCGAGAAAACAATCACGAACAAGACGAAGACGGCTATTGCCATGGCGACCAGCATGGGGCGCCGCTGGGTGATCGGCAGGTCTCTGTCTCGATCTGGACTGGGCTGAACCACAAGGAACTCTGCCAGACATTATAAAGAAAAGCAGGTTCTCGGCCCTTCGCTCTTAACGCGCAGGCAAAAATACAAGAGAAATCCTACCGCTGATTTGCGCTGACTAAAGCTGAAAAGAACCCACGCAAAGCCAAAAGGCAAAATAAGGGGCTGATTCCCGCTTATTCGCCGGTGTCAATCTGGGCGCGCTGGAGCCGGTCAGAAAAATCAACATAGATGGCCTTCCATTGCGTGTAAAAGTCGATTGCTCCAATCCCGCCTTCGCGATGGCCGTTGCCTGTCGCTTTGGTTCCGCCAAAGGGGAGATGGACCTCTGCCCCAATGGTGGGCGCATTCACATACGTGATACCCGCATCGATATCGCGCATGGCGCGAAAGGCCCGATTCACCTCACGAGTATAGACGGCAGAAGAGAGTCCGTAAGGAACACAATTGGCGATCTGGATGGCATGCTCAAAATCTTCACATGGAATCAGGCTTACCACCGGGCCAAAAATTTCTTCCTGCGCTATGCGCATTCCAGGATCGACATCCGCAAATACGGTTGGCTCAAAAAACCATCCATGATCGTACGTGGCTCCGGTGAACCGCTTTCCACCCAGCTCCAACTTCGCGCCTTCCCCTTTGCCAATGTCCACGTACCTCGCGCTGGTCTCAACCTGCTGTTGATTAATCTGCGGGCCCACGTCCACACTTTCGTCGAGTCCATTTCCAACTTTGAGCTGCCGCGCGCGATGGACGAGCTGGCCGGCAAACTGCCGGTAAACACCCTTCTGCACGATTACGCGACTGGCCGCGGTGCAGCGCTGTCCCGTCGTGCCGAAAGCGCCCCATAAGACGCCATCCAGGGCGAGATCGAGGTTAGCGTCATCAAGAATGATAATAGCGTTCTTGCCGCCCATTTCCAGCGAGCAGGGCTTAAAGGCGCGCGCCGCCACTTCCCCGACCATCCGGCCAACTTCACTGGATCCGGTGAAGGAGATGGCGCGAACATCCGGATGTTCCAGGATCGGCGCTCCAGCTTCCGGGCCGAATCCGGTGACCACGTTCACCACCCCGCCAGGGAGACCGGCATCCATCAGCGCTTGGACCAGATTGAGCGTGGAGAGCGGCGTATCTTCCGCGGGCTTGATCACGCAGGTATTGCCACAAACCAGCGCCGGCAACAACTTCCACGAAGGGATTGCCATGGGGAAATTCCACGGGCTGATCATCCCGCAGACCCCCAGGGGCGCGCGCACGGCCATGGCGAATTTATTGGGCAATTCCGATGGGACGGTAGCTCCAAACTGGCGACGGCCCTCGCCCGCCATGTAATAGGCGGTGTCGATGGCCTCCTGGACGTCGCCACGCGTTTCCTTAACAACTTTGCCCATTTCACGCGTCATTTCGCGGGCACATTCTTCTTTGCGCTTCTGCAGGACTTCCCCGGCGCGGAAGATGATTTCTGCCCGTTTGGGTGCGGGCACCAGCCGCCAGCGTTCGAATGCCTTCTTCGCGGCGGAAACGGCCTGGTCTACGTCGCTCCTGTCAGATCTCTGGAAGATGCCGATAACGTCACGAGTGTCAGCCGGGTTAAGATTCTCATAGCTCTGGCCACTGTGCGAGCCGACCCATTCCCCGCCGATTAGGTTTTTATAAGTCTTTGCTGACATTGGTGTTGAATGATACCTTTCAAGAATCCAAAACCAGCTATCGTACAAGATTCATTGGCATTTCAGAAAGGGCGGCATTTTATGGCGCACTGTTAGACTAATGCCGTCTTATGGCAGTCTTGGCGTGTTTCCTCTCTCCTGATGTTCGATTGCCTGCATTCATGATAATTTCCTGCAGCGAGGTGTTGGTCTTGAAACTGGAGCTCTCGGGAGGGATCTTAGATATCAATGAGGGTTATTTGTGGCTAATATGAGTAGTTGGCGCAAGGTGACGCCTCGCGCGTTCCCGAAATGGATTGAAAAATTAACAAATATTAGCTTTTGCTATGGCAAAAAAGGAATATTAAGATTTAAATAACATTAAACAGAATTACAGAATTGCCTTTCCCTTAAAAGAGCTCCAAGGAAGGGTTACATTTTTAAGGAAGGGTTACATTTTTATGTCAATACTGCTAGCCGATGATGATGTCCATCTCGCGACATTTCTCTCCAAGTCCCTGGAGTCAGAGGGATACGCGGTGCATACCGCGCTGGATGAAGATACGGTCCTGGCGGAATTGAGTCGACAGAATTACCAGCTCATTATTCTGGACTTGAATTTTGGGAGAACGGACGGGCTCAAGCTGTTGGAAAAGCTGAGGTCGGAAGGCCTGGCGACACCCGTGATCGTTCTAAGCGCCCGCAACCGGGTCTCTGACCGGATTCAGTCGCTGAATCTCGGCGCGGACGATTATGTAACCAAACCTTTTTCATTTCAAGAATTGGCTGCGCGGGTCAATGCATTGCTGCGCCGCAAGGCCGATCCTTCGCTGAACATATTGAGGGTTGAGGACCTGGAACTGGATCCCTCCATGCGCAAGGTCGCCCGTGCAGAACGCGAGATTAAGTTGAGTGGGAAGGAGTTCCACTTGTTGCACCTGTTGATGCGGCGCGCCGGAAATGAAGTCACACGGCAGGAACTGTTGCAGGAAGTGTGGGGATCGCAGCCGGGATCGGACAGCAATCTGGTGGATGTCTATGTCAACTACCTGCGCCGGAAGATCGAACATTTTGTTGTCCTTAAAGGCGAGGAAAAAATCGATGAGGACAACAAGCTGATCCACACGGTTCGTGGAGTCGGTTACCGCATCGGCCGTGAGGCGCCGGTTTCCAAAGGTTCTGGCGATGGGGCGCACCAGGTCCCCGACTCCTTGCGTAGCGGCAAGAACGTTGCGCCTGGGTTAGCCGGGTTTTCCGATGCGGGCGAAAAGGTCACATTCCAGCAGACACCCTGGCGGGCCCTGGTTAATTCGGTGGCCCATGATCTGGCGCAGCCGCTTACCGGCGTGCGCTGCTTTCTGGAAGTTGCAGCCATGCGTAAGGGCAATATTTCCACATCGGCTTCCGATCTCAAGAGCATTGAGCAGCAAGCCGACCGCGCTATCGCACTCGCCAAGACCATCTCTTCCCTGGTGCGGGAGGTCTCAGTGCCCACAGGGCCATGGACTTCACTGAATTCTCTGCTGGAGCAGGTGTTTGACGACTTTGCCGTATTGTTGAACTCCGGCCTGCTTACGCTGGAGCGGCGGTGGGACGCCTCTATCCAGGTGACCAGCAGTCCGGTATTGCACCAGTTGCTGGTGTTGCTGGTGGGAAAAGTGGCGGGAAAAAATACCAAGCCGATCACCCTTACCGTATCTGCCGGCATGAAAGGGAGCCGCTGCCAGATGGAAATGCGCTGGCGAGCCACAGAGCAGGGCAGCGTCCTGGATGCAGAGAGCATTTTGGGCAACGACTTGGTTTATATCCATGAGATGGTGTATTCCATTGGCGGCGAGATGGCGCTTGAGGGCGAGACCGGAATCTCTTTGAAACTGCCTGCCGCCATGCAGCAACCGACCGTCAATGGTCAGCATTCGACCTTTAGCCAGTGAGGAAGAAGCCCTGATGCCCCTTACTCTCCCATCACCGCCACTACAACCCGTTTGGACCGTTGCCCGTCAAACTCAGCATAAAAAATTCGCTGCCACGTTCCCAGCAACAGCTTACCTTCAGTGACCGGCACGATGACCTGATGGTGCACCAGAATAGCTTTCAAGTGCGAATCGCCATTATTTTCTCCGGTCTGATGGTGTTTGTGGTTGGGGCTGAAGGGCGCCACTCTTTCCAGCCACTGATCGATATCTTCAATCAATCCTTCTTCGTTGTCGTTTACATACACTCCCGCGGTAATGTGCATGGCTGAGACCAGCGCCATGCCATCTTGAATCCCGCTGGAGCGGACGATCGTCTCCACCTGGGGCGTGATGTGCACGTAGGCTCGGTGCTTTCTGGTATTGAAGGTCAGGTATTCGGTGTGAAATTTCATGACGAATAGATTGCCAGAATCATCACAATTGCCACAATCCTCCAGTTAGGCGCAGGGTTCGCAACAAGCCAAACGCAATTGGGATCAAGCCTTGCCGTCCGTGGCTGGAGGCGGCAATCACAGTCATCGAGCCGGAGGTCGTGGTGTGTTGGGCGCTGCCGGTGGCGCAGAGAATTCTGGGATGCAACCTCCATCTAACGCAGCACGGGTGGAGATTGGCTGCCCTTCAGGGATCGCGCCGAGCATGCTGGCAACAGTACATCCGTCCCAAAATCCTGCGAGGGCTAGGTGACGATAGCCGGCGCCAAGCGAATGCGCAAGTTTGTTCAGGGCTGAATCCGGCCGAAAAACTGCTCCAAGGGCCCAAGGCCGCGGAAATAGCCCAACCCTTACCATCGCCCGGATTTTCAGAAATTCCTGGAGCATCCCCCTGGACAAGGTGAGGCATTTCTAATGAATTCACCCCTGAAGTCCGTGCTTTATCAAACTAAAGTAACGTTCCCAAGGATAGTTTATTACATAAATAACGTAGCTAGTTAGAAGTCTCTAATCTAAGCTTCCCTTACATCCGTATCCCCCCAAAAGAAGTAAAGCCCTTTCCCCCAAGAGCTTTCCGGACGTGTGTTTGCGGGTGAATTACTACAAGTTATCTAGCTCAGGAAGGAACAGATTTTTATGAGAAGGATGAAAGCTTTCAAGAGTGGCTGGATCGCAGTGCTTGCGGTTTCGCTCTGCTTGCCCTTGCTGGCGGAAGTGAAGGTAGTGCTCACGGCCAGCAAGATCGTAACTGTCAACGGCACGGAGCAGCGGCAGCCAGGTGACAAAGCCAAGCCCGGCGAAATCATTGAGTACGTGGCGGAATACCGCAACACCAGCAAGAGTTCGGTTGCCAACGTAGTCGCCACGCTGCCGGTACCCGCCGGAATGGAATACCTGCCGGATACAGCCGTTCCACCGCAAATCATGGCCAGCACGGATGAGCACAACTATGCGCCCGTCCCGCTGAAGCGCATGGTGCGCGGTGCTGACGGAAAGATGGTCGAGCAGCAGGTCCCCTACGCCGAATACCGCTCGCTTCGCTGGAAGCTGGGAGAGATTCCCGGCGAATCGAGCAAGAGCGTGAAAGCGCGCATGAAGGTAAGAGCAACGGAAAAGTAGTAGTAAAGGCAACACCAGGTCCCAGATTCAGAAGAGAGAACAGGTTCGAGAGAGAAGCATAAAGACCCAGGACCAAGAGACCCAGGATTAAAGACACAGGATGAGGAGATGAGTATGTCAAATTCAAAACAGGGATGGGTGAATTGTGTTCGCCTGTCTATTTTACTTTTCACCAGCCTCTGCATCGCGGCGGTCGTATTCGCACCGAATGCAGCTTCGGCACAAACCGCGGCCGGTACCTCCATCGGGAACCAGGCCTCAGCCACTTATACAGACAGTTCTTCCACCTCGCGGACAGCGACCTCCAACGTTGTGACCACCATCGTGCAACAGGTGGCCAGCTTGACCTTGTCCGCGAACGGCGCTAAGACTGCGTCGCCCGGCTCGCCGGTGTTCTATCCCCATACCCTGATCAACACCGGTAACGGCAGTGACAGCTTCACGCTGACGCTGGCCCCGGCGCAATCCGGTGCATTCACGCTTACCGGCACGCATATCTACCTTGATGCCAATGGCGACGGCATCCCGGATAACTTCGTTGACCTGACAGGAACGTCCGTCACAGTGGCTCCCGGCGCTGCCAACGCTTTCAAGTTTGTGATTACGGGCACAGTGCCTTCCAGCGCTACCGCCGGTCAGACGAACAATTTTTCCGTGAGCGCTACGTCAGCGTTCGACAATACCAAGTCAGCCAGCAACACAGACACCACTACGGCCACATCCAATGCTGTGATCAACGTGACCAAATCTTTGAGTTCCAATTCCGGCGCAGCCGGTAGCGGTCCTTACACCGTCACATTGACTTACACCAACAGCGGAAACAACACAGCGACGGCCGTGAATCTGGTTGACACGCTGCCTGCCGGCATGACCTATGTGGCCGGAAGCGGGCGTTGGAGCGTTACCGGAGCTACTGCGTTGACAGACGCGACCGGCGACCTGCAGCCTTCCAGTGGTTCGCCACACATTGACTACAGTGTGACCGGCAGCACCATCACCGCGATCGTGGACCAGGTTGCCGCCGGAGTTTCCGGACAACTCACTTTCTCGATCAACATCGCCGCCGGCACGGCGCCCGGGGTACTGAGCAACACGGCGACTGATTCCTATAACGATGGCTCGGGCACGATCGTGAACGGAAGCAGCAATACCGTCAACTTCACCGTACGCCAATCTGCGGCGGTTACCATCAGCGATACCGGCGTAGTGGCGAATGATAATGACGGCACGATCAACGGCATCGATACCATCAATGCCGCAAGCCAGGGCAGCACCGTTACCTTCACCGATGTAGTCACCAACACCGGCAACGGGACGGACTCGTTCAACATCACCATTCCGTCCAATACCTTCCCGGCTGGGACGGTATTCACGCTCTATAAGAGTGACGGCGTAACGCCGCTCATTGACACCAACGGAGACAGCATTCCGGATACAGGTCCGCTCGCTGCCGGAGCCGCTTACACGGTAATCGTGAAGGCTGCACTACCGTCCGGCGCAACAGGTGGTCCCTTCAACGCGACTGCAACCGCCACTTCAACAGTTGTGGGCGCTTTGAATGCCGGCGCGAATGCCAGCATGACGGACCGCCTGGTGGCCATTACCGCCAGTTCGGTTGACTTGACCAACAACGCCGCCATCGGCGGCCCCGGAGTGCTTGGCGTCGGACCTGGTCCCGAAGCTTCACCCGTGGTTACTAACGCAACGAACCCGGGAACCACCACAACGTTCGTGCTGTACGCGAACAACACCAGCAGCGCGGGCGTTTCTGACTCCTATGACCTGCTGGCTTCTTCCACTACCACGTTTGGCAGCAGCAATACGCTTCCAGCGGGTTGGACAGTTACGTTCCGGCTCAGCGCCGGTGCCGATTGCACCGCCGCCAATTTGTCGACCGTGATCACCAACACCGGCGTCATCAACGGTGGCTCCAACAAACTGGTGTGCGCTGTAGTCAGCGTTCCCAACAACTATGCCGCTGGTGCACAGGCGGTGTACTTCCAGTCCAAGTCGCCGACTTCAGGCGCTCTGGACCAAATCCATGACCAGGTAACGGTGAACACGATCCACAACGTGACCCTGACGCCGAACGGAAACAACCAGATCTTCCCCGGCGGCTCGGTTGTATACACCCACAGCCTGACCAACAACGGAAACGTTTCTGAGACAATCACGTTTAGCGTGCCGATTACCTCGGATACGCAGGCCGGCTGGTCGTCTGTGCTGTATCAGGACACCAACGCAAACGGCGTTCTGGATGCTGCCGACCAGGCAGTTTCCACCTCAACCACGTTCACTCTGACCGCGGGACAGAGCGTGACCATGTTCGTAAAGGTCACAGCCCCGTCTGGAGCGGCAGTGGGCGCCATTGACACCACCACTCCGCGCGCCGGCTATAACGCCACTTTTGCCACCGCCCAGGACCAGACGACGGTGATTGCAGGAGAGCTGAGGCTGGTTAAACAGCAGGCGCTTGATGCCAACTGCGATGGCGTACCGGATACCGGCTACGCGCAAACCAACATCACCGCCGGGGCCGTTCCCGGTGCATGCGTGATCTATCAGATCACGGCGACTAACGCCGGCACATCGAACATCACCAGCGTTGTGGTGAGTGACTCGACGCCGGCCTTTACCCTGTACCGCAATACACCGCCCGCCAGCACCACCGTGGGCACAATCGTCGCTCCTGCGAATGGAACGGCTGGAACCATCAGCGCGACCGTGGGCACCCTGACTCCTGGACAGTCAGCGGTGATCATCTTCGCGGTGAAGATCCAGTAACAAGCGGCAGCGGGAGGCATTCAAGAATGCCTCCCGCATTTTCAGACAGTTCTGCGCGCCACCGACCCGGCCCCCCAGGGTAAAGGCGAGCAGCTATTCCGCTTGTCAGGAGTGTTGCGTTGAGGGGAAGAGCTTCAAGGCCCGTACTTTCGTGGTTGCTGCTCCTATTGTTGCAGGCAGCATCGAGCGGAAGTGTTTCTCCCGGCACCTCAATTGACAACCAGGCAAGCGCTTCTTACACCGCGGCTTCGGGTGCTTCAACCACGGCGGGATCCAATGTCGTACACGTTATTACCCAGGCTGCGGCGGCAACCGTAGCCATAACCAAGTCGGCTTCTCAGACCAGCGCGAAGGCCGGCGATCATCCTGTCTTTACTCTCAACATCGCCAACACCGGCAGCGCAGACGCTGCCGGTGCGGCGGTGACAATTGACGGCGTCGCCACTACTCGAGTCGTCACCAGCGATGCCATTCCCAACAACACCAGATTTTCCGCCATCGTGAGTGCAGGCGCGGCGACGCCGCTCTATCACCTCTTCAGCGCACCTGCGCAGAACTACGTGAGTACGCTGCCCTCCGATGTTTCAACCATTGAGAACGTGGCATTCGCTTTGAATTCTCTGCCGGCGGGAACAACCGCCACCTTCAGCTTCAGCGTCACGGTGAATAGCAATGCCAGCGGCACGATTCACAATGTGGCCCAGGTGTCCTTCAATAACGGCGCGGACACAGTTGTGGTTTCCAATGCCGTGGACATTCCCGTAACCGGCCCGCCGCCAACGATTTCTTACTATTTCGATGGCACGTTTTCGAACGTAATCCATGCTACCGCGATGGGCTCTCCGCTGTGGATCCAGATAGACGCGGCGGCCTGCAACCTGGATCCTACCACTGCTGAAACCAAAGCCATCACGCTAAAGTCGCAGCTCACTGGAGACACGGAAGCCTTTACGGCGACGGAGACGGGGCCGAACACCGGGGTCTTCCGCGTGCTGCCCGCTGTGCCTACGCGCGATGCCGGCAGCAACCCTGTTATCTCCGGCAACAAGATCATGGAGGTGCTGAGAAATGATCAGGTGATCGCCACGCTCACGGGATGCGGCGCCGGATCTGTTGCCGTCTCAGTGCTCATCGATCCGGCGGGCACAGTGTTTGACAGCCACAGCAACGTAGCCACCGCTGGGGCCAGCGTCAGCCTCATTGACGTGACCGGCGCCGGCAATGGAGGTCATCCCAACGCTCCTGCCACCGTGCTTCAGTTTGACGGGACTACTCCTGCTCCCAGCACCGTCGTCACCAGCGCGAATGGGCAGTTCCAGTTCCCGCAGGTTGCGCCCAGCACATATCGCATTTCGGTCACTCCGCCAACCAACTACACTTTTCCCTCAAAGGTGCCGCCGGCGCAACTGCCTGCGGGCCGTCATATCGATCCTTCAGCTTCTTATAACGGCCCTTTCACGGTGACTGCCAGCAGCAGCAGCGCGATCTATGACGTCCCGGTGGATGCCTCAGCTACAACGCCCATCTTTGTGCAAAAGACCGCGGCTAACACTCAAGTGGAGCTGGGCGATTTTGTTGATTACACAGTAGAGATCAAGAACCTGCTTCCCACCGATCTGGTCAATGTCCAAGTCACGGACCACCTGCCGCCCGGGTTTATTTACCAGGCGCGCAGCGCGCGGCTGAATGCTACTCCTATCCCTGATCCACCCGGTAAAGGGCCAGTGCTTATCTTCAGCATCGGCACGCTGGCTGCGAACGCTGACGTAAAGCTGAGCTACCGTGTGCTGGTCGGGCCCGGCGCGAACATTGGCGATGCTGTGAACCGGGCCAGCGCGGCTAGCGGTACGGCGCAATCTAACACGTCCAGCGCACATGTCAATGTGACGGGCGGCGCGTTCAGTGACCGCGGATTCATCGTCGGCAAGGTCTTCCAGGATTGCAACGGAAACCATATTCAGGATGCGGGCGAGCCCGGTGTACCCGGTGTCCGCATTTATCTGGAGGATGGCACTTTCGCCATCACCGATGGTGAAGGTAAGTACAGCATCTATGGTGTTGCGTCCCGCACGCACATCCTGAAGGTTGATCGGTATAGTTTGCCTCCGGGTTCCAATCTTCTGGCCATCTCCAGCCGGAATGCCGGAGACGGTGGCAGCCGGTTTGTCGATCTCCGGTTCGGCGAGATGCAGAAGGCCGACTTCGCCATTGGCAACTGCACTTCTGCCATGGCCAAAGAAATTGAGACGCGCAGGAAGCAGGCGGGCGATCAGAAGGAAGTAGCCCGTGCCGTCAAAGCACAGTTCAATGCTGAAGAGATTCAGAAGGACCCCTCACAACTCAAGGCCATGCCGTCCAGCGGATTTGTAGGTGGAGATTCCACATTGCAGCCTGGCGGGCTATCCATGCCTGCCGGCCTGGTAGCTAAGAAGGCCGAGCCTGTTTCGGCGGCAACAATAGAGCCGCCTGCGCCCGATCTGGCCAAGCTCAGCAATGAACTGGGATTCGTTGACCTGCACAACAATGACGTTCTGCCCTTTGCCCAGACCAATGTTCGCATCAAGGGCGTTGCCGGCAACAACTTCAAGCTGCTGGTGAACGGCAAAGAAGCTTCAGCCAAACAGGTTGGGACCAAGAGCAAGATAGCCGATAAGCAATTGGAGGTCTGGGAATTCATTGGCATCAACCTCCAGCCCGGACGAAATACGCTGCAGGTTACGCAGGTTGATCCCTGGGGCAACGAGAGGGGTACAGAGCGGCTTGAAGTTGTAGCGCCCAGCAAGCTCGGGCGCCTGAAGATTGAGACCCACAACAAGCTCTATCCCGCCGATGGCAAGACGCCGGTGAAGATCTCTGTATTGCTCACGGACTCTGCCGATGTGCCGGTGACGGTGCGGACGCCGCTTACTCTGGAAGCCACCAGCGGCACGTGGATGGTGAAGGACTTGAATCCCAAAGAACCGGGCACGCAGGTGTTCATCGAAGGTGGCAAGGCGGAGTTCGAGTTGATGCCACCATCGCAAGCGGGACCGAGCACGGTGCGCGTCAGCAGCGGTGGCGTGGTTGCGGAATCGAAGATTGAATTTGTCCCCGAGCTGCGTCCCATGATGGCGGCGGGATTGGTTGAGTATCAGCTTAATTTCGGTGGTCTGTCGCACAGCACGGTTCAGCCTTCACTCAATGACGGCTTCGAGCAGCAATTGAACCTGTTCTCCATGGAGAATGCAGATGGCTCGGTCGGGTCTGCCTTCCACGCGGCCCTGCTGCTCAAAGGCAAGATCAAGGGAGACAACCTGCTTACCCTGGCCTATGATTCGGACAAGACCAGCCGCAACCAGCTCTTCCGCGATATCCAGCCCGATCAGTTCTATCCTGTCTATGGCGATGCATCGGTCCGCGGCTTTGACGCGCAATCTACCAGCAAAGCGTATCTGCGGATCGATCACGGCGCTAGTTATGTGGTCTATGGCGATTTTCTGACCTCTGATCCCAACACCGCTAACAGTTTGAGCAATTACAGCCGCAGCATGACCGGCGTCCAGGAACACTTTGCCAATAGCCACGTAAACGTCACAGGATTCGCGAGTTACGATTCGCTCACCCAGGTGGTGGAAGAACTCCAGGCCAACGGGACCTCCGGCCCGTTCACGCTTTCCAACCCCAATGGCGTTGAAAACAGTGAGAAGGTTGAAGTTTTGACCCGTGACCGGAACCAGCCGGCTGTCATCCTGGATATCAGGCAGTTGTCCCGGTTTGCCGACTATGAATTCGAACCCTTTAGCGGCCAGTTGCTGCTGAAGTCGCCCATTCCTTCGCTCGATTCCAACCTGGACCCGCTGTCGCTCCGTGTGACCTACGAGGTGAACCAAGGCGGGGAGCGCTTCTGGGTGGCTGGCGGCACGGGACAGGTGAAGGTGAACAAGTTCCTGCAAGTCGGCGGGACCTTCGTCAATGACTCGAACCCTCAGGATCCCAACAAGCTCTTCGGCGTGAGCACAAAACTTGCCCTGCCGGATAAGACTGCATTCAGCGCCGAGCTAGCCGGGACGGAGCATGAACTGGAAGGTACCGGGCTGGGCTATCGCTTTGAAATGCAACATGACGGCGACAAACTCAAAGGCAAAGCTTATTTCAGCCGCACTGACCAGAATTTTGACAATCCTACCTCCATCATCAACAAGGGAAGAGGCGAAAGCGGATTCAAGGGCAGCTATGTTCTTGGCCACGGCATGCGTTTGCTGGGTGAGCTTATCCGAACCGAAGATGCGGCTACCGGCGGCGTGCAGCAGGGTGGGGAACTGGCGCTGGAGAAGAGTCTGCCGGGCAACATCCAGACGCGGTTCGGTTTCCGCCACGCGGATGAAACCGTTACGCCCGCTTCCGTCGCCAGCGTTGGAATTACGCCCAACGCCATCAATACCCTGGAAACCAAGTTGAGCATGCCCATACCGCATTTCAACCGGCTCACAGGAACCGCAGAGTTTGAACAGGATGTTGTTCAAGCAGACAAGCGGGTGCTGGCCTTCGGCGCCAACTACCAATACTCGGAAAAAGGCCGCGTGTACTTCCGCCAGGAGGTAATTTCATCGCTGGGCGATGTTTATTCGCTGAATAGCTTGCAGCGCCGCAATACCACCCAGGTCGGAATTGACAGTACCTACTTCAAAGACACCCATGTTTTCAGTGAATACCGCATTCGCGACGAAATCAACGGGCGCGATGCTGAAGCTGCCATGGGCCTGCGTAACAACTGGCAGATCGCCCAGGGCCTCACGGCCAACACCGGCGTGGAAAGCGTACGCACTCTCAACGGCACTAGCGTCAACTCGCTTGCCTTGACGGGGGCGCTGGAGTACACGGCGCATGAAAACTGGAAAGCTTCAGCGCGCATGGAATGGCGCGGCTCTACCAGCAACGACAGTATTTTGAACACCCTGGGTTTTGCCGCTCGCCTGTCCAATAACTGGACGTTCCTGGGGCGGAACGTCTACTCCGATATTAAGACGTTAGGCAGCGCGCAGAGTACACATATTCAGGACCGCTTGCAAACCGGCTTCGCTCTGAGGGACTTTGAGAAAAACCGCTGGAACGCACTGACCATGCTGGAATTCAAGGATGACAACGACAATTCACAACCGTTAACCCCGGTCAAAAGCAAGATCGGCATCTTCTCAGCCACTGCCAACTATCAGGTGAGCGCGCCATTTACCATTTCCGGCCGCTATGCTGCCAAGAGAAACCTGGACACCAGCTCCGGCCTCTCCAGCTCCGCTGTAACTCAGTTGGCGGCAGGGCGCGGCACCTGGGATCTTGGCAAGCGATGGGATGTTGGGCTGTCAACCAGCTCCATCTACAGTCTGAGCACAAGCTCCCGGCAATATGGAGCGGGTGCGGAGATCGGCTATCGGATCATGGGCAATATGTGGGTCTCCACCGGCTACAACGTGCTGGGCTTCCGCGATGACGACCTGACCGGTGAGAACGTGACCCGGCGCGGCGCTTTTGTCCGCATGCGCTTCAAGTTCGATGAAAACATCTTTGCGCCGAGGAGAGAGACCGGTAAGTGATGCGGGGCGAACAGCAAATTCGGCGGCGAACGAATACCCGGGGCTGCGGAGTTGGGCGAAAGAGCGTCCTGGTTCTGGTTGCGCTCCTGTTCTTTGCCACCGCGACTCTTGCCGACGTCCGTGACCAGGTGTTTTCCATCGGTCTGGCTACCAGGAACCTGTATCTGGTAAATGCCAACGGGACAGTGACCAGCCAGTTTGCCAATTATTCGGGCACAGCATCGGCAGCCGGCGCACAGCGGGCTAGTGACGGCATGATCTTCTTTATCACCCAGGTTGCAAATGGGCAGGTGTTTACCTGGAATCCCGCCACTCCCGCAACCCCCCCGGTGCAGATCGGCGCCACTGGCGCCGCCGTTCCGTATATTCCACGACTCGCATTCTCGGTGAGCGGTGTGCTGTATGGGGTGGACACAAATACCGCCAACCTTTACACCATCAACCAAAGCACGGGTGTGGCTACCTCGGTGGCTACGCTGTCAGGAGTACCGACCAATTTGGGAGGCGACATCGGATTTGGGCCGGACGGCATACTTTACATGGTTGCCGGAACCACCATCTACACGGTGCCACTTACCGGTGGAGCAGTTACCAGCCTGGGAACCATCAGCGGGCTCTCCGGTGGCGCCACCGCCATCGTGGGAATGACCTTTGATTTTAACGGGAACATGCTGGTGGAAGACGACCAGACTCCGGCCCAACTTTATACTGTGGCGCTGCCATCGCGGGTGGCTACGGCGTTCACCGGGACCATGACCACCTCTCAGGGTGATCTGGCCAGCGCACCGCGCGTGAAGATCAGCGGAACGGTCTTCGAAGACCTGAACTACGGAGGCGGAGCAGGACGCAGTTTGTCCGGTTCGTCAGGAGTGGGGAGGCCAAATGTCCGCGTGGAACTCTACGATTCCGCCGGCAACTTTATCACTTTTACGACTACGAACTCCTCCGGCGTTTACACCCTGACGGGCGCTGCCGGACAGACCTATACCATTCGCGTGGTGGATTCCAGCGTGCTATCGTCTCGCCCCGGCGCAACATCGAGCCTGATCGGTGTGCAGACTTTTCGCACCAGCGGCCTCTCCGGAACTGCCGGAGTGGCAGACACGAATCGCGTGGGCGGTGAAGATCCCACCAAAGTTGATGCCGGCAATGGCAGCACAACTCTGGCTGCTCTCACCACCGGCACCACGACGGCCCAATCCATTACCAGCGTTGTCCTCAGCACCAGCAGCGTTACCGGAATTGATTTTGGTTTTAACTTTGACGCCATTGTGAGCACCCGCGATTCCGGCCAGGGTACTCTGCGCCAGTTCATCACCAACAGCAACACCCTGACCAATGCCGGGCTGGCCCAGGTGGGGCAGACTGCCGGAGTGGAAGCCAGTATCTTCATGATCTCCAACGGCAATGCCGTTGCGGGTCTACGGGCCGGCCTCACTAACCAGTTGACTGGGGGCGTAGCGCAGATTGTTCCCGCATCGCAACTGCCGGCCATTACTGATAGCAGCACGGCGATCGATGGAACCCTGCAGACAACCAACGTCGGCGATACAAATTCCGGGACTTTAGGCACGGGCGGCACGGCTGGTGTTGACGCGCTCTCGCTTTCCACCGTCAACAAGCCAGAGGTCCAGATCAGTGCGCCGCAGGGAACCATTGGGCTGGGCATTCAGATTCAGGCCAACAGCACCACTGTGCGTGGACTGGCCATTTACGGATTTGGCACGGCGGCCAATACCAACGGCAGCGCCAATATCGAGATCGAGAGCGGCTTCACTGGAGCCACGATTCAGCAGAATATCCTGGGTGCAACCGCTGCCGGCTTTGCCGATCCTGGCTCTGGAACTCGCTCCATTGGTGACAACATACGCTCTGCGGGCGGCAAGAACGGCAGCGTGCAGAACAACCTGATTGGCTTCTCCCAGGGGAAGGGAATCGCCCTGGAGTCCGGCTCAACCGGCTGGTCCGTGACGCACAATGAAGTGCGCGGCAACGGCATCAACAATCCCGGCCTTGGCGGCATGAATGTGGGTACTGGCTCTACCGCCACCATTCAGGGAAACCTCTTCATCAACTCGCTAGGCCCTGGCATAGACACCTCCCAGAGTTCGGGCGCTTATACCATCACCGACAACACCGTTACCGGAAATGGCTCCGGCAGCGGAGGCACGCTCGTGGACCCGGGCATCCGCATCTATGGCAGCGGAAACACGGTCAACAAGAACGTAATCAACAACAACGTGGGCGCTGGAGTATTGGTGACTTCCGGCGTATTGACCACGGTGATCAGCCAGAACTCCATCTACCTGAACGGCAGTTCGGGGACGCACGAGATTGGTATTGACCTCGAGTCCGCTACCGACAATGCCAGTCTCGGTACTTCGCCTTTTGTTACGCTCAACTCCGCCGGCAGCCATACCGGAGGCAACGGGCTGCTGAACTATCCCATTCTGCAAAGCGCCACCATCAGCTCCGGAACTTTGACGCTAACCGGTTTTGCCCGCCCCGGATCGGCAATTGAGTTCTTCATCGCCAATCCCGATCCTTCCGGTTTTGGCCAGGGCCAGACCTATGTGACAACTTTGACGGAAGGCTCGGGCGCAGACCTCGATGCCACCACCGGTACCTATGGCCCCGGGGCGATCAATGGCATCAGCCAGGGCACAGATACCACCAACAAATTCAAATTCGTGATTCCAACTCCGGCTGGAGTGAATATCGGCACTGTGCTTACCGGTACCGCAACTTTATCCGGGGCAACATCAGAATTCAGTGGCAATGTGACCGTCTCCGTTTCCACCACCGTGAATGGTGCGGTTTACCTGGATACCAATCACAACGGCGTGCTGGATAGCGGTGAAACCTGGACCAGTGGAGCTTCCGTCTTCGTGAACCTGGTGTCGAGTGGTTCGGTAGTTCAATCGATCACCGTGCCGGCCGGAGCTGGCGCATTTTCGTTCACCAATGTCGTAGCGGGGACGTATACCATCGTGGTGACGAACTCCGCCGTTGCGACCGCGGCGGCTGTACCCAGCGGATTTGCCTTTGTAGCGCCCACCACCGGTCAACTGGCAATCACGGTATCGAATGGCATCATCAACAACCAGAATTTCGGTCTGTTCAAAGGTAGTCTGGTCAAGGGCACGGTGTTTAAAGATACCGGGACAGGTAGCGGCACGGCCAACAACGGCATTCTAGATGGCGCTGAGCCGGGGCTGAGCGGTGTTGCGGTCCGGGCGACGGATGGCGGGAGCACAACCTTCGACTCCACGGTGACGGCGAGTGATGGCACTTACTCGCTCTTCATTACGCCGGGCGCCACCACCGTGGCCGTCATCAAGACCAATCCCGCCAACTTCATAGCCACCGGGGCGTCTGTGGGCACCACAGGAGGCAGTTATAACCGCAACACGGATACTGTGAGCTTCACCAAGGTGGGTGAAGGTTTCTTTACCGGGGTGAACTTCGGTGTCGTCCCGGTGAATACCTTTCAGCCGGATGGGGCACAGCAGGCCCTCCCGGGCACTACGCTCTTCTACGCCCACACCTTCAGCCCCGGCACAGCCGGACAGGTGACGTTCACGCTGGCCTCAACCCCCTCGCCCAGCAGCGTCTCTTTTGCCCACATCTTTTATCAGGACAGTAATTGCAACGGCGTGATTGATCCCGGCGAGCCGGTGATTAATGGCGGAGTCACTACTGTTGCCGGGACCAACCTGTGCATCGTCATGAAAGAGACAGTTCCGGTCGGCACTCCCATGAACTCGAGCGATGCCGTGGTGATTACGGCCAGCTTCTCTTACACCAATGCCAGCCCGTCACTCACGGCCACCTACTCCGTCCGCGACCTCACGACGGTTGGTACTGCGACCAGTTCAGGCCTGCGGCTGGAAAAGGCCGTGGACAAGGCCGCTGCCCTGCCGGGCGCCAACCTGACTTACACGCTCACCTTTACCAATGACAGCACGGATGTGATCTCGAATCTAAAGGTCAACGATTCGACGCCGGCCTACACAACTTTTGTAAGCGCAGCCTGCGGCGCTCCCCTGCCCGCAAACCTCACGGGATGCTCCTTCACCGCGCCCGTGGCGGGTCAGGCCGGCGCCGTCCAGTGGACCTTCACCGGCACATTGAATCCCAGTCAGACAGGGACCGTAACATTTGTGGTGAAGATTCAGTAACAGAGCGTTGGTGGCCACAGGAAGCCGCAGCCACCAAGCTTCGCCAGTTCATCAACCTAATCCGCGAAGTCAGTGCGAATTTGGTTTAGCGAATGGCCAACTGCCAGTTGCGCTTACGCCGCTTTTCCCGTTTTGGTTGGGGTTTGCAGCGCATGTTTCGAGCCTATTTTGATCTGCTTGGGTTTTTATGCGGTGTTCCGCCGCCGATGGCTCCGGTTTTGCGCTGGCGGGCGATCTTGGGTGGTGTTTTTTTCCAGAAGTTCTTTGGTTTGTGGATCGGCGTTGTTGAACATGCTATCACTGCTTGGATCTTCAAGAGCGCCGGCAACGGAGGGATTCATGCGGTTCTCAGTGGTGCTGGTGTTCTGAGCAATATTCTCCGGAGTTGCCGTCCGATGATCGGTCTGAATCGGCGTCTCGGCAACTTTCTGCTCACCGTGAGGATTAGGGTGCGTTTCGTTGATATGTTTTCTGTCGTCTTTCTCCAATTCACGGTTTGCCATGTTTCCCCTCAACTCTAAAAACTAGGATGCCATGAATCGAGTTGCGGATGGGGAAAATCGAGAGCTGCTGAGGGATCGCCGGCGATTCCTGGCAATTTGCAACTCTACTTTGGCTTGCTGTTCAACAGCGCATTCATTTCCGGGTAGGGCACGGCCCCATCCAGCAACAGGTTGTAGGTACCCTTGGTTTGCGCTTCGCTGGCTATGCGGCGAAGGAGACCCATGGCGGCCCGCATCGGGCCGGAACCCATGCTGATGCGCTTCACGCCCAGCTTCTTCAACTCCGGAATGGTGGGTGCTCCGGTGGTGGCCAGAATATTAACCGGGGAATTCAGCTCCTGGACCACCGCGTGGATGTGTTCAGGATTCCTCAGTCCGGGGACAAAGATGCAGTCCGCGCCGCCTTTTAGATAGGCTTTTCCGCGCTCTATGGTATTGCGGAGCGCCTCCTCGGCCTTTACCCCTCTTTGCCAGTAAGCATCCGTACGGGCATTGATCACCAGGTGAATCCGGCGCTTTAAGCCTGCTTTGCGGGCCGCGCGAATGCGAGCCAGTTGGTCCTGGAGAGGATAGAGCGGACCCTGGTCGCCCTGGCCAGGCAGCGCGTCTTCGAGATTGATGCCCACAGCGCCGGCGGCGATCACCTCTTCCATCGCCAGTTCGAGTTGCTCCGCGTCGGCGGAGAATCCGGCTTCAATATCGGCGGTCACGGGCACCTGCACCGCGCCGGCAATCCGGGCGATGGCCCCCAGCATCTCAAGCAAAGTGAGCTTTTGCCCGTCGGGAAAGCCCAAAGCATTGGCCACCGCCGCGCTGCTGGTGGCGATTGCAGGCAATCCGGCTTGTTCCACGATGCAGGCGCTGGCCGCGTCCCAAACATTCACCAGCAACAGCGGAGCCTCTCCGCGATGCAACTCGAGCAGCCTGCTTGCCTTTTCTTCCTGCGTCATGTGCTTGCCTCAACGGAAAGGAATAGTTTGATGACGGCGCGAGGGAAATGTCAAATGCGCCGCAAGCAGCAAACAGCAATGATTAGACGGAAAACCCTCTCTAGTGGCGATGTGACTTCCGGCACCCGCACTTATCTTGCTTCGTGCTGACTTGCCTAACTATACTTCTCGTTTGCGCCTAGGAGATTTGGAATATCAATGAAAACACTGTCTCTTGAACACGAGCTGAATCCATGGGAAGCACAGCAGGCTCGGTTCAATTTTGCCGCCCAGAAGCTGAATCTTGACCAGGGTCTTTGGAAGATTTTGCAGTATCCCAGCAGGGAAATCATCGTCCACATCCCCGTTTCCATGGACGATGGCCGGCTTGAAGTCTTTACCGGCTTCCGCGTGCAGCATTCGATTGCCCGTGGCCCGGCCAAAGGTGGCGTGCGCTATTCGCCCGATGTCACCTTGGATGAGGTGCGCGCGCTGGCCAGTTGGATGACCTGGAAATGCGCGGTGGTCAATATTCCTTTCGGCGGCGCCAAAGGCGGCATCATTGTTGATCCCAAAAAACTAAGCATTGCGGAACTGGAAAAGCTTACCCGCCGGTACACCGCTGAATTAATTGAATTCATTGGTCCTGAAAAAGATGTTCCTGCGCCGGACGTGAATACGAATGAACAAACCATGGCCTGGATGATGGATACCTACTCCATGCACATGCGCCAGACCGTGACTGCCGTGGTGACCGGTAAGCCCATCAATATTGGCGGTTCGCGCGGGCGCCGCGAAGCCACCGGTCGGGGAGTCATGATCGTCTGCGATGAAGCGATCAAACAACTGCGCATGAACCGCGATACGACGCGCGTGATCATTCAGGGATTCGGCAACGTAGGTTCCAACGCCGCCAAACTGATGGCGGATGCCGGATACAAGATCATCGGCATAGCTGAATACGATGGCGGGCTCTACCACCCCCGTGGGATCAATATCGACGATTTGTTGAAACACAAAGAGCGCAACCGAAGCATTACCGGCTTTACCGGGGCCGAGCCTGCGGACCAGGCACAATTACTGGTCACCGATTGCGACATCCTGATTCCAGCGGCGATCGAAAACGTAATTACCAGCCGGAATGTCGATGACATCAAAGCCAAAATCGTGTGTGAAGGCGCTAACGGTCCCACCACTGCCACGGCGGATGAAGTCCTGGCGGAAAAGAAAATATTTGTGATTCCGGACATCCTGGCCAATGCCGGAGGAGTGACCGCTTCCTACTTCGAGTGGGTGCAGGACCGCCAGGGCTTCTTCTGGAAAGAATCCGTGGTGAACGAGCAGCTTGAGTTCATTCTGCGTTCCTCGTTTGAAGAGGTCGTGAGCTTCTCCCAGGCCCACAACGTCAATAACCGCATCGCAGCCTACATGCTGGCGATCCAACGCGTGGCGCACACCATTACTGTGCGCGGAATCTACGCGTGAGGAAGCAGTCAGCGATTGGCATTCAGCATTCAGTCAACGGAAGACTTGCAGAGCGAGAGCGCAATGTCTCCGTATTCTTCTTTGAACGGGATCGTGGACTCCCATTATCTAATTCAAAAATTCAAGACATCTAGGATGTGAGTTTGGCTGAATGCCGTGAGCGTTACGTGAACCGCATCTTTACGAAGCGGCAGTGGTTGTGATTAGTAACTCGGACAACCGCTGAGCGTGACGCAGCTTCCACCGGTCTGGCAGCCATTCTGCCAATTCACTCATTTTGGTC
>Ga0209168_10000288_pt1 | contig 54749 bp, 48 predicted proteins | sample Coa_R1_FD_187156 | JGI IMG/M metagenome (GOLD analysis project Ga0209168, IMG submission 187156) | Surface soil microbial communities from Centralia Pennsylvania, which are recovering from an underground coalmine fire - Coalmine... | ecosystem: Environmental > Terrestrial > Soil > Unclassified ...
CGAGGCGCTTTGTAGTGCTGTCGAGGGCGCGGTGGTCCAGGCATTCGTAGTCAATGCCTTCGACTTCGATGACGGCGCCGATCGCGCCGTTCTTGGTGATAAAGCACCGGTCATTAATGAAGCTGAAGACGCTGCATTGCTCGGCCAGTGCGCCGGTTTCTTTGTAGTTCTTTACAAGTCTTCGGATGTTAAGCACGGCTGTGAATCCTCCTGACCGTCGCAGGCCTGTATTTGCAGGGGTCGTATTCGGCGCGGAAGGTGCGCGACATGGCCTGAATGATGAAGACCAGCATTTTGGGATCGCGGCGGGTCGCAATCCGGGCCAGGGAAAGCAGGATGGCGAAGATCACGATAGCGCCGACAAAGCTGCTGAAAAGAACCTGGAAGCCTCCACCCGTAAACAGGGCCGTGGCGAACAAGGTCCGCTCGACCCCCATGATGGTCAGGGGCCTATTCAGCGTTTTGTAAACCGGATTGCTGCGTGTCGTGATCTCGGCCATGGCGGTTCATCCTGCTTGCTGAATGTAGGCAAAGATATTGGCTGCGCCCACGATGAGGGCCGCGCCAATGGCGAGCCTGCCGATGGATGAGTTGTCACTCTGCCTTCCGTACATGTAGCTGACGCCACAGAGCACGATGGCAATGAGGGTTATGGCTTTGCCAAAGGGGCCTGCGATGAATTGCGAGATGGAATTGAGCAGGCCCTGGCCGGGCACGTTGGATTGGAATAAGAGCAAATAGACTGCCCCGACGGCTTGGTGTGAAACTGACTGAATGAGGTTCATGTGTTTTGACTCCTTTTTCTTGGTACCGTTCAACTGTTTCTTAAAATCCTTTAATGATTGGCGCGTTCGGCGTTGCCGATTCCTTTCGGTCAACGCTGATTCGAACTTCATAAAGCTATTGCTATTTTGCTTTTCAGATGCATGTTTCTATTGGGTTTGATCAACTCCTTTCTTTTCCATGGGCGATTCATGAACTTTGTCCTTACACTCGGTTAGCCGGCCATAGCCTCAAGTTCGTCTAGCTGACAGAGATAGGCCGCAAAAACTTTGAATACGAACGTTCTGTTGGAGCGTCGAATGTTCAAGGTGTTGCTAACTATGCAGTCGGGTTCCCTGGTCTCACTCCCCAGCTTCCGTAAGCTTCGGTTAGCGATCACTGTAAGTAACACCGCAGCTAGATCGCCAAAACTCGCTAGCTTGTCATCTCCTTTCTCAGGCCATAAACGTTGCCGAGTTGTGCGGCTAGCTGCGGTGTCTATTGCATCTGACGCCAAAGTTATAAGGAGGTTTCGGTCCCGTTGGCGAAATCAGGAAACTTCGGGAAAGAAATGGAAAGATCATGAATCAGTACGACAAACTAGACCACGAACATCGAACCTGGGATTTGAAAGAGACAGCCGCTTTTCTCGGGTACAACCCCAAACACTTCTGGACACTCGTCCGAGAAGGAAAGTTGGATGGATGCTGGATGAAAGTGAAAGGGAAATATCAGTTCTGTCCAGTCAAGGTAAAGGAGCTGATGGAAAAAGGCTTCAACGGCAACGGCGGTTCGCCAAAAGCAGCATCCAATGGGCCGCCAGAAAAGGAGCACGATGGAACAGCAGCCTAGTTAATCGAAGCAGCAATGGCAACGCGAAGGGAACAGATATAGATTCAACTCGATGGCGCTGAAAAGCGTGGCTAGAAAAACATGCCGCCAGTAGTAGCGAGCACTCGGGACAGAGTGACTCTACTTCCAAAAGGCGGCCAGAAAGGGCGGTGACAATTTGTTGACAAACTCTTAGCAATTCTAAACATAAGCAGACAATAGGTCGATCTTGTCTGCCAAGAGCACCGAGCGCCTGTTCCCTCTTGAGGCTGAGAGAATTAACAGGGCTTTTGCTGGACGGCAACAAGCAAAGGCTCTATCCCACTACCTTCCAGATCATTTGGGAAATCGCTCATGGCCGCAATCGTTGCCTGTAAGTCGATTGTGGCTACCTCGGTGCTCGTTTAGTTATTGCCGACTTTCCTTATTTTTCCTGTTCTTTCCATATCAGTCCACATTTAGCTTTGACCTCAGCGACTAACCCAATTCTAGAGCGTCAGTATCTGGTGCAACGGTACGTTTTGGTTGTCGTCCGTTGCAGAAGGATATTTTATGAACTCTAGGCTACCAAGCAATTCTTCTCAGAGACCCCAAGCTATACGTGATGGGGCGAATAAGCCTGTGCGGGGTATCGGCGAGTGTGAGCCTCTATTGGATTCGACGGAAGCGGCGCAACTGTTACGCATTCATCCCAAGACCCTACAGAGAATGGCGCGCAAGGGAGAAATTCCGGCCATGCAAATCGGAAAGCTATGGCGGTTCTCATCGTCGGCCTTGCTGTTGTGGCAACAGGAGAAGCTGGCGGGATGAGGTTGCTCCACAAGAGCGGATTTAGGGCGAATGTAATGCGAAGAAAAGTCTGGATTCTGTGCTTCACTTGGGGTAATCTTCCATTGGCCACTCGTGCCCGTAAAAACGAAAGGAACAACTCCTTTGTTTAAGCGGACACGATATCAATACGGAAGTTTGCGACTGAAGAAGCGCAGAACTGGCCCGGATGCGTGGGAGTTTCGGTACTACGAGGATGATTCACAAAGCCGCCGTGAGCGGAAATATGTGACCATCGGAACGAAGAATGAATATCCCACGGAAAGTGATGCGAGAAGAGCCGTCCAGTCTCTGCTGCTTAAACTCAATTGTGGTGCTCCACGGGCTGAATTGGAAATCCCGAATTTCGGCACTCTGATCGACAAATTTGTGGATGAAGAAATGCCGGAGCGGTACTCGACAGCAGCCTCGTACAAATCGGTAATCAGTACGTACTTGCGACCGAAGTGGAGCGATTATCCTTTGGACCGCTTCAAGCCTATGGCAATCGAACAATGGTTAAGAAGCTTGGACCTTGCACCCAAAACCAAAGGCAACATACGAAGCCTAATGCATCTGATCTTCACCTGCGCCGAGCGGTGGTGCCTGATTGAAATGGGTAAGAATCCCGTTGCTCTGGTGCGCGTGAAGGACTGTACGAAGAGATTGAAGCGTCCGCGGATTCTGACAGTTGAGCAGCTTTGCTCGCTTACGCCATTTCTGAAGCAGCCCTTCAGGTTGATGGTGACCGTGGCCCAATGTTTGGGACTTCGGGTGAGCGAGATTTTGGCTCTGCAATGGGGCGATTTCGATTTCGAGGAAATGACACTGCTGGTCCAGAGAAGCATCGTGCACGGCAGGGTGGACGAGGTGAAAACCGAGTACTCGCGTGACCGCGTGCCTCTGGATGAGCATCTGGCGGAACTTCTCTTGGAATGGAAGGGAAAGAATGTTTTCCGAGCTGCCAACGATTGGGTCTTTTCCAATCCGGCCACTCGAAAGCCCTACCATCAGGAGGAAATCCAAAAGAGGCACCTCAAGCGGGCGGCGATTGCCGCTGGCGTGGGCGCCGATGTCGGCTGGCACACATTCCGTCACACGTACCGTTCGCTGTTGGACGAGACGGGGGCTCCGATGAAGGTGCAGCAAGAGCTTATGCGTCATGCGTCGATTCAGACCACCATGAACGTATACGGACAAGCGATGCCAGCCAGCAAAAGACTTGCGAATAGCAAGGTCGTACAGATGGTGCTCAAACCCGCCAGCCCCAAGCTGGCGGAAGCAGAAAGAGCGGCGACCTAAATGAAAACCTGCCTGTTGATTGAATGGGGGTTTTTGGGGGTTTGCCGGAACCTGCCGATTCCTCGTAACCGATTGAAAAGGTTGGTTGCGGGGGGTGGATTTGAACCACCGACCTTTGGGTTATGAGCCCAACGAGCTACCAGACTGCTCCACCCCGCACTCTGATAATAACAGACGATCGCTTTGGTTGCCAGCCAAACACTAAAGAGCCACTAACCCGGCCGCGCTTCGCGAATCTCTTTCCGTTGCGCTACGACAGGGTATACTCCACATAAAAAGGAGAATCGAAAGCATGTCCAGGAAGATCGTTTTCATAGCGTTGGTGTGCGCTTTGGCGTCAACCATTAACCGGGCTGAGGTGGCAGACTCAGGCGCAACTGGCTTTACCATCAAGATCACGACCAGCATTCACGCAGCTCCAGCGGAGGTCTACAAGAAGCTGGTGCACAACATTGGCGATTGGTGGAGTTCGCAACATACTTTTTCCGGAGATGCACACAATTTATCTATCGAAGAGCGCCCCATGGGCTGCTTTTGTGAAAAGCTGGTCAATGGCGGCGGAGTACGCCACATGGAGGTGGTCTTTTTTTCTCCCGGAAAAAGACTGGTTTTGTCTGGTGGATTGGGCCCTTTGCAAGGAATCGGCGCTGCGGGAGCAATGACGTTTAATCTTACCGCGGACAAAGACGGCACAAAGCTCGAAGTTACTTACGCTGTTACCGGCTACCTTTCCCAGGGAATGAATTCCTGGGCAGCGCCCGTCGATGGCGTGCTTACGGAACAGATCACTCGCTTCAAGAATTACGTGGAGAGCGGTAATCCCGCCGGCGCGGGCACGCCGGACAAAAAACCGCCGGCGTAGCTTAGCTGGCCACAGTTTCGAAGCTGGTAAGTCCCCGAAAAGCGCACCCAACAAGATGGCCGGCATCCCTCCCGCATCTGAATCCATGATCATAGCGCCAACCGAAAAGCGTGTGCCGGGCATCGACCTCCTTCGCGGGCTCTGCATTGTCGCCGTCGTCCTGCATCACATCAACCTCAGGATTCGCTTTAATGAGAGTTCCCTGGGCAAGCTGATTGGCCCGGCGGCAAACAGGGTCCTCTTCTGGAGCGGATATTACGGAGTGAGGGTGTTCTTCGTAATTTCCGGCTTTTTGATCGCCACCTGGTCGCTCAAGCGTTGGGGAGTCCTCAGGAACATTGGTCTTCGGCAGTTCTACCTGATGCGGTTTGCCCGGATTATGCCCTGCCTTCTGGGGCTGCTTGCGTTGTTCGCAGTTCTCGATCTCGCCGGCGTTCCGCGATTCACCATCAACCCAGAACATACTTCGCTCGCACGCGCCCTGTTCGCCGCGCTCACGTTTCATATCAACTGGCTTGAGGCCCGCACCGGCTACCTCCCGGGAGGCTGGGACGTGCTGTGGTCGCTCTCCGTGGAAGAGGTGTTTTACATCTTCTTTCCGCTGGTGTGTTTCCTGGTCAGAAAGCAACTGCTCCTGATTGCCCTGCTGTCTGGTTTTGTCATCATCGGGCCTTTCGCTCGCGTCCTTATCCACAACGATATCTGGGTTGATTACAGCTATCTCTCCTGCATGGACGGTATCGCCTTTGGGTGCCTGGCCGCCATGCTCTGCGCCAAAATCAAGTTCAGCGACAAAAGCAACCTGGCCCTTCGAATTTCAGGGATTCTCCTCTGCCTGTTGATTGATGTTTTTCGCCACACGGCGTTCAAGATCGGATTCTACAAAGCCGGCCTCGATGTGACGGTGTTGGAGATCGGCACTTGCCTGCTGGTCATCGGGCTGCAGCAGCAGTTTGAGAAAAAATCTACTCAGGCACGCACGTCCGCAGCATCCGGAGGCGGCTTCAAATCATTCTGGCGCGCTGTCACCACTTTTCCTTCAACTCTGTTCCGCTGGTTCGGCCGAAACAGCTACGAGGTCTATCTCACCCACATGCTGGTGGTGTGGCCCATGGTAATCACGTTTCAACATCTGCATCAATCCATCAACATGGCCATTTTTTGGTTTATCGCTGCCACCGCTCTCACCGGCGTCTTGGGCCACGTGGTATCACAACTTTATTCTGAGCCCCTGAATCGATCCCTGCGCAGAAAGTTCATGCCGGCAGCACCGCGCGCTGCGACTCTGCGAGCATCGTCGCAGTCTGGGTCTTATTAATAGCTTCAAGGGATGGTTGGCACTATCTTTAACGCTGTTTTAACTGGTCCAACTTTTCTGCCACCTTGGGACTGAGTTGGGAGAATTGACGCAGGCTGTTAGAATTACTGGTGTCAAGGCTCAATCATGCGGGAGTAGTTCAGTGGTAGAACGTCAGCTTCCCAAAGTTGGAGTCCCTCCTGCCATCCATTGGTTTCAATCACTTACACTCGGACACTAAGCCCTCAGTTGGATAAATCAGCGACACTCGGGCGCTAGTGTTCACCAAAGTGTTCACCAAAACACTTGCGAAGAGATTGGACCATGCCCGAAACAATCAAATGCCTCACCTTGTGGGAACCGTGGGCCTCTGCCATGGCCAAGGGCCTCAAGCACGTCGAGACACGGCCTTGGTACACGCACTATCGCGGCCCGCTTGCGATCCATGCAGCGAAGAAAAGATTTAACCCCAATAAATACTCCCCGGAATTCGCTCACCTTTGCCGCAAGGTTAATTTCTGGCCGGACAATCTTGCCTATGGCCGCCTGCTGTGCATCGTGGACCTCATCGCCTGTCATCGCACCGAGGCGTTCGTTCCGTTGGCAGATGAGAAGCCGTGGGGTAACTATGAAAATGGGCGCTTCGCCTGGGTGACCAACAATCTCCGTGTGCTCCCTATACCCCTCCAAGTCACAGGACGCCAGGGGTTATTCAACTGGCAGGTTCCAATCTTGCTTGAGGATCTGCTGTCAGAGCGAAAGGCAGAGGACAAAAGCTAGTGACCGCCGCCACCAACGTCCAGCCGATCCTCGAAAAAGGCCTGCTCCACGTGTACACGAAGGCCTGCGCCATCATGGCGGCAATCTTTGACGAGCTACAGTTAGGCCCACAGGACTGCATCCTCGTCTGCTCAGTGCTCACAGAAATGTTTACCGCAGGACTTAAAGACGGTCCTGCAGCTGTCGAAAAGTTTGATCTGGTGGCCGCGATCCGCACCCGGCTCGCACGTGGTAAAGGCCAATGAAAGACCAACGTTAACAGGAGGATTTACCGACATGAACCTTGCACAAATCGGACCAAAGAGGTGGCGTCTTCGCATCACTGTACCCAGTCCTATAAAAACTGACTACAGCGGCAAAGAGTGGACTAGCCAGCCACAAGAGTGGACTAGCTTAGACTGGACGCAACTTTGTCACCAGATTCCCGACTATGACCTTTTTCGCTGTGAGCAATGCGGGCAGGAATTCAACGTACAAGGTGCTCGCTTCCCGCCTTTTCCTCTTGAATCGTTGATGCAGTTTCACTGGGATAACAAGCACGGCCCTTTGGCCAGGAGCGTTAAACGCCTCGGCCTTACCCGAAGTCAGCAAATGGCACTGACCCACGTTCTAATGTGGTACATGAGTAAGCCCGACGAACCACAGCAATTCGAAAACTGCTCACAAGATCCAGTAGTCATAACCACAACTCAGCAACTTCTGGAATTGGTGAACTGGCCACCTGCTAAATGAAAGCCGCCGTCCTCAATATGAGCCCGCCGCACTACAACCTTGGTGCGCACAAACTCGCCAACTGGCTGCGATCCCAAGGCCACACCGTTGAAGAATTCGAGGGCAACCCCGGCCTCTTCCTGGCTGACTTCGATCTGATCTGCCTCTCCGTGATCTTTTCCTGGGACGCACCGGCCGCTCTCGATGTCGCTTTGCTCTGGAAGCATCGCGCAGAGGTCTGGGCTGGAGGGCCTGGCCTGTTCGCTCTCCGGAGCTGGTGGAAGGAGCGAGCTGGCTTCGAGTGCTCTCCCGGAATAGATCCACGCTTCGACCATCAACCGGGAAACTATCGGATGGCCTTTGCCAGTCGCGGCTGTCCGGTCGGCTGCTACTTCTGCATCGTTCCCCAATTGGAAGGCAGAACATTCAGCCTCAACTGGAACTTCCAGCCAGCACCCATTCTCTGCGATAACAACCTCTCCGCCCTGCCGATGGGATTCCAATGTCACATCGTCCGGCGATACTCGGAACGCGGAGCCGTTCGCCTTCTGGACGCAAATTCCGGCTTCGAGCCAGCCACTTTCGACTGGCAAACTTATTGTGTTTGGAAGTACGTGCTACGCGGCCCCTGGCGCTTTGCCTTTGACTATCTACCAGAAATCGGCGCGGTCCGCCGCATGATGGAGATCCTCAAGGACGAACCGAGAAAGAAAAAGCGCGTCTACGTCCTCATCGGCAACGAGCCCATGGAGAGCTGCTACGAGCGTGCAATCAAAGTCCTGGAATGGGGCGGCGAGCCATTCTGCCAACCAATCATGCGGCTGAACGTGTTGGCCAAGGATGACATCACTATCAAGTACGACTGGACCAGGCAGTCGCTCATCGACTTCGCACGGTACTTCAACCGCTTCCTCTGGAAATACGTACCTCTGACCGAATATACACACCGCAAGAATCAGCCAGCACCGTTCGCTACCTCACATTTCAACTGGTGCCTGAAATGAAACCCAAAATAACTCTCCAGTTGACTATCCCTGTGCCATCGTCTAAATTATCTGCCTCATTTATGGACGGTTATAGACGGCGACTGAGAGAGCGACTATCCCATTTACTGTCCCAGTGTTCTTGGTGTATAGTTTTGCTCCTACCCCTAGTCGAGTCCAACAGGCCCCAGTCCAAAAGGAATATGCCACTTCCACAAGTGAATCACGTAAACTGGCCCCGTGGAGGAACGTATGAAACGTTTGCATTTCCTTTTGGTTCTGTGTGTCGTACTCGGTTCGGCCATAGGGGTGGGCGCGCCAGTAGTTGCTCAGGGTTGCTGCGGAAACCCGCCGTGTCCCCCTCTTTGCAACGTCCCAAAATAGCAATCTCTTACCTTGGGCTGCTTCTCGCGCGCCAATCTCGATCGCACGGAGGCAGCCCATGAAACTTCATCTCTCCACACTCGAATATGCAATATGGTTCAGCGCAGCACTCTTACACGCCACCCTTGGTGTCGTTATCACAGTACGCGGCGTCCATCGCCGCCTGCCGTTCTTTGCTACGCAGATCTATTTCTGCCTGGCAAGCAACATCGTCTGCTACCTCCTGGCGCAAAAAGCTTCACTGCTCACATACGCCTTCGCTAACTTCGGCAGCACCATCATTGTCGATGCCCTCTACGGATGTTTCCTCTGGAGAGAGGTTTACCTAACCACCTTCGGGCCTCGAATGTTCCTGCCCGCCTGGGTGCCATATCGATTCTTCGTCTATACCAGCGGCCTCTATGCAGCAGTCCTCGTTACAGGCGTCCTGCTGCCGGCACCGTGGCTCGGATCGGCGCTTGCGGCCATGGCCTTCCTCACGCGTTCTCTGCTGGGGATTATGGCTGCGGTGTGCATCGTTTTAATTTTCTATTCGGTGCGGCTTGGCATTTCCTGGCGCCGGGACACTCTGATTCTCACCGCAGGCCTGCTGTTTTCAACGGCAACGGAATTGGCTGCCGCTTACTCTCGATACTTCGTCTCTGCCGAGGCGGTGCCGGTCCTCCGCCAAATTTCAAGCTTTTCCTACCTCGTAACCTTGGCTCTCTGGATGTGGGGAGTGTCCACACAGAGAGTTGAATCTGAAGCCGCTACCCCGGAAATGCTACGCCAGATCGACGGGGAGCTTGACCGCTCGGCAGAATCTGCCAGCGCATGGATTTCTCTCAGGGAGCCACACTCATGACACAGGATCGTGCCACTCTACCCCAGCTGCTGTCGAAATTAGCCGCCATTCAACTCCGTTTCCCCGGGCCCAAGGACAAGGCCGATGCTTGGAAGCCGGCGCTCACGGCCGTATCCGCGAAATGCCAGCTCATCATCCAATTTACGGATACTCAAATTCCACTGTTCAAAGAAAGCAACGAGCTTTATAGCGCCATCGCTGAGGCCCGTAAACGGGCTATAGAGCTTCGTCTGCTCTGCCGGCAGACCATTAGGGTCAAAAACCCCATCGCGCTGGCTAAACGCCTTGGAGACATCCGCATGGGATATTCTGAACTGGGCTCAAATCTCAGTTCCATCTGCCTTCTTACCGAACCGTCCCTGGCCCCGACTGTTGAACTGGTACTGGTGACGGCATAAGAGGCACCTAGCGGACTGGACAGTTAAGAGAATTCTAATCTATAAATCTACCTGCATTGGTGGTAATCTCTAGTGAAAGTGAAATTGCCCAGATATGAGTGCAAAGCAAGCCCAAGCCCAAGGCATCGCTAGCGTAATCCGGGAAACCGAGGAGTCTGTTGAGATCCAGATACGTCGCGCTGAAAGCTTCCTCCAAATATCACGCCGCTACCTTGACGACCTGCGCCGTTTGGATAACCGCCCCATAAACTCCAGCAGCACCCGACATCTCAGCCCGAAGGCCCCCATTATTGATTTTGTGCTGGACTTTTTGGAGGAGCAAGGGTCCCCACAGTCGGATGAGACCATAATCCAAAATATGATTTCGCGAGGGGTCAATGCCGGCCTCTGGGACCAGCGACAGCAGATTAAGAAATCGCTGGACTACCACCTGCTCAGCGAGAAGGAGAAGTCAAAAAAGTGGAAACACGTCAAAGCAAAGCCACCAAAGCTAATGCGCTTCGGCGACCTTATCGGCAAAGCAGAGTGGAAAAAAGAGGATAAGTCCCCGGGAGAGAAGAAGTGAAGAAGAAACCCCTGGTTGGTCAACGAGTGTACGTTTTCACGAAAAGCCGCGAAGTTCGTGGAAGTTGTACCATCATGGAGGTAACCGAAACGCAAGAAGGCGAATGCATAATCCGCGTGGATGAACCGCCACAAGGCATACAGCCGGGCGATATGATCGCATATAACTTGCCGACCGATACGCAACAGAAGGAAGGCCAATTCCTGAATTTAGCAAGGCACTAGCAACGCTACACCTTTCCCCGCCGCCGCAGAATGGCTCCCCTTCTCCCCATCACCAGCGGCTTTTCTTTCTCCTCGAGCTCCGCCATCTTCTCCCCGATCCAAATCATGCGGCTGGTAGCGTCCTCTTTCGGAATGTGCGCCAACATCTCCTGCACCCGCTGTTCTCTCGTCTTCATCGTCGGCTCTGGCAATGAAAGCACGATGTATTTCAGCGGGTCGCGCAGGTGATTGTCTTTGTCAACGATCTTTTCTGTTGGATTCTTCGTAAGTAACTGCTTCTCACTCAATTCCGCGCGCCGGGCCCTGCGCAGCTCCCAGAGAAGATTCGGGCAGCCATTGTTATGCAGCCCATACACCGGCCGCACTATATCTTTGAGCGCCCGCGGGCAAACGATCCTGATCATCGGCTCGAAGTTATCCAGGTCAAACCAGTGCGCTAGGATGCGCTCCATGCCCGTGATTTCCGTATTGTCAGGAGCGGACTGCAGGTTCGTAATTCCAGCTTCAGCGTACAACTCTGCCAGCGCCCTAAATGAACCGTCTTCTTGCTGCTGCGTTTTATAGAACATGCTCGGATCCGCCATCACATCCGCCTGCTCAAATCCTTCCAACAGCTTCAGGTTCAGAGCATGTTGCCGCGCACTTAAGCCAGGCATGTAATACTCTCCCGTTAACCACAACCCTCCTTCATGGTCCACAGCGCCAACCAAGCCTCCTGACGGGTTTGTGCTGCCATGATCGTAACCGCCAACCTTCCGCCATGTCGGAGGAACCTCGAACCCGCTCTCCGCCTCTACGATGATCTTGTCCCCATACTTGGTGAGAACCTCGGCAAATAGGCGCTCACCGCCGCCAGCTTCGTGAATGATCTCCTGCTCCCGGTCCCACTCCTGCTGGCTCTTGTATTTCGCCCTCTCGATCACCTTCCACGTCTTGAGCTTCCCGTCCCTTGGATCCACAAACAGCTTGCCAATCGCCGGATCCCTGTCCGGATCGGCCCAGTAGTAGATCCTCAGCACCAACGTGCCATCAGCCATCCGCCGCGTGTCCACGCCACGGCAGAGCTGCTTATGATCGTCCTCTGCGGACTGCACCACGTCGGCAAACCACCCAGGACCGGCAGAGCTGAGAACGATGATCTTTTTGCAAGCAGAAATTGCGGCCGCGTAGGACCCACCGGCGTCTTCAACAAATGCTGCCTCATCCAGCAGAATCGCCCAGGGGTGATAAGACCGGACCTTGTCTTCACCGTGCGGGATGCCGATGATCCGGCTGCCATTGGCGAAATTGAGTTCCAGCCATCCCTGCTGCGAACTCGGCTTAACCAGCGGATATGCTGCCTTGATATCCGCGTCCTGCTGGTCATAGAGCGTCTTGGCGTAGTCAACCAGCTCCGCCGCTTTATCCTCAGTCTGCGATTGAAACAGGACCTCGATACCGGGCGTCGTCATGCACGCGTGCATGAGATAGCCCACGCACAGCCAGCTCATCATCAGGTCGCGTGACTTCTCAATGAAGATGACCGGCTCTCGCTGGATCTCCTTCAGCGCATAAGGGAAATATGGTTTATCGGGGAACGGACGGTGCTCGCTTGTCTCTCCGTCCGCCTTCCAGTGGGGATCCTTGGTCTTGGTGTACTTCTGTAGCCAGATGAGAGGGACCTCAATCCGGCTTTTCACCTTGGCCCGCTGGAGTTGTACCTTTATCTCGTCTTTAGAGTGCTGGTCACGCAGAACCGCGAGAGCGACTCGCTCGGTACGTGACAAGTTCCTCTTCAGTCGGAATGTGGCCATAGATAATTGCAAATTCCTGCTGCTCTTTCGTCGTGCCGCGCAGCAGTTCGTTCAGATCTAGCGTCTGGTCCACCAATAATCCCTTGATTCGTGCGAGAGCTTCCCATGCCTTAACCTGGCCGTTGATGTTGCCTTTCGTCACCATCGCCGGCAGCCGCGCGAGCTGCCGCAGTCCGGAAACAATCTCTTCGTCTGGTATGTCCTGGACGGCATCGCCCAGGCGCTCCGCGCTCTGGGCGAGAATGTAGGCTTGTTTTGCCTGGATAGCTTTGGCTACAACTGGATTGGCAAGGAGTTTTGAAGCAGCCTGCTCAGGGTGAGCGTAATTGGCGCGCCGGGCGGCGTCCGTGGCGTTCCCACGCCAACACTCAACAAACTTTAACTGCATCTCGGTAAGAAGCTCGCTGTCACCCAGATCACTAGGCAGCATGATCTCTGCCTTGGGCGCAGTTGCTGCACCTGCAGCTTCCTGCTTCTTCCTGCCGGCAGATGGCTGTGGTGTGTCCTTCTTAACCCTCTTCCGTGACGGACCTTTCCCCTTACCATCTTTTCGCTTTGCCATACTGCCTTATCGCCAGCCACTGCGCACTACGAACTGCTGAACTACCGTGTAATATGGGTGAAACCAATGACCATCACCAACACAGCAACTCGCCTGCAGCTGATCTTCATAGCTCAGGCGGCAGTCCTGATTACCCTTGGTCTCTACCTCGCCCGCGCATTCTCGACGGTGGCTGATCAACACACAGCGCTACTACTCCACGCCATCAATACTCCTGGCGCCGGCGCTGCCTGTCTCTATGTGCTGATGCAGCTGGCGGTGCCACTCATAAAAGCTGGTGCATTTGCCGCCGCCGCTCTCTGGTGGCTCTCCCGTCAACGCTCACTGCTCAAAACAACCCCATCTGCTCTGCCTGGTCCATCGGCGGAATAGGCTCGCGCTCCACGTCATCCACAAACTCCCGTGGTGGTTTCACCTTCCGCACGTGAGTAGGAAAACGCAGCCCATAATCAATGCTCGGCGGAGGTAGATCGAAATCGTCTCGCCGCCCGCGATAGCCTTTCTTGTAGGGCGCCACCCTTGCGAAGAACTCAATTTCATCGCCCGGTTCCAGCTTCAGCTCATCCAACCGCTTCCCTACGCGAAACCACAGGTGGTCTGCCACCACAGTCCCAACCTCGTCGCGTATGTTCTGAAAGAGAGCGGTCCTAATCGGATAGCCCTTAAAGCCCTTCTTCTCGCCAAAGCGCCCAAAGGTTGCGAGAAATCGCCCGCGCCGGCCGTTGCGCTCCCTAAGAATCTCCCGCATCAGTAACTCGTCCTTCGAGATCCAAACTGTTTCTTGAGCAAGATCCTGCTGATCATCATCTGCTCTTCCTCTGTGTCCGCAGCATCCAGCACTGCCTGGACTTCCTCCAGGCTGAACCGCTCCATGCCGGCTTCAAACTCATCCTTCATTGACTCGCGGATCATCCGGCCCATCTCCTGCGGCGAATAATCTCCGGAGGCCTGCCGCGCCTGCCGCTGCTCAATCCTCTCCTGCTCTTCGTCAATCGGCTGGCCATAGTGCGAGCGCTGGATCTCCAACATCTTTCGCTCTGCTGCCGACATAGCCGCTTGTTTACCCACGCGTGAGAGCCCCAGTTCGCCCAAGGCCGCACGGCCTGCTGGCTCACCTTGTTTTCGCGCCTCAAGAAATTTACCAACGCCGATTGGCGTACCTACTCCATGCACAGCCTTATCGAACATCTGCTCCCAATACGGGTCACCCGGATGGGATATCAAATGCCCCTGAAAGTCCCGGTTATGAATCGTCTCGCCAATCGCCGTCCACGGATCAGCCAACTTGCTGTACGCATAGTTGATCGGGCTCTCGCGCAACTGGAATAGATCCTTGAATGGCACCAGCGGCAGCACCCACCGGTTCGAACGGCCGTGCGAGTCGTCGGTCCCATCCCGGGGCGCAATCACATCCTTCCAGTCCTTCGGAAATTCATGAGTAAAGTAGAGCTGCAGGAGGGTATGCAGAACCGCCCCAATCAACGCCATGCCAAGAATACGCGCCATCATTGGATCCAGCCGTGGAATTGCCGTCGTACCAGGCTTCGCTGTATCGCTGCCCGTGGCCGCGTCTTTCAGGAATTTGGCGCTCTCCATGAACTCACGCGCCTGTCCCCCAATGGCCGATCCGGTGAACCGCATGTTGCCCTCAGTCCAGGCCAGGGCACGGAAGATCAGCTGCAGGGACGTTTTGAAAGTCGAATTCCAAAAGCGGTTTGACCAGTTAATCTCTCCAAAGCGATTGTCTATTTGCGTCCACACCTGCCGTGCCAAGTTCTCTCGCGTGAGCTTGCCGCTGGCCATCTCCTCAAAGCGATCGGCAAACCTCTCCCCGAGTTCCCGGAAGAACAGGCCAGCCTTAAGCCGTGGAATGTACATCTCGAACAACGGGTATTGCAGAAGCTGGTTTGCCGCGAACGGTGTCCGCAACAGCGCCCCAATGTAGTTGTGATTCGCCGCCGCCTGCATCAGACTCTCAACCGCGTGCGTGCGGTAGCCCTCGTCCATCGTCAGACGGCCGCCGCCAGTGAACAGATCGTGAATCATCTCCTGCGCTTCTGGATATTGCTTAATAAAATCCCGTCCGCGGGTGGTACGCAGGAAGCTGATTGGATCATCAATGTAGCGAACGATGCTGCCACCTTCGCGTGATAGGGTGAAAGGTGCTGCCCCGCTCTTGCTGGCAGTGATAGCGCCATCAATGATGGCTTTACCAATATCCGAGGCGCTGGCCGCTTTCCCCTTCGGAGTTATCCAGCGGTCCAGCACATGCCGTACTCCCTGGTTCCAACCGTGTTCAAACCCTCTGCCGGCTTCCGATCCCGCCGCCAGGATGCTCTCCGTAATCAGGTGGAATGGTGAGAAGCCCAGCCGCCAGGCCGTGTGCTGGTTCTTCACCCACATAATGCCGCGTCCCACCTTCGACTGCTTGAACCAGTCGTAACTCAGGAAGTTGGTGAGGATGCGATGTGCGTTCTCTTCCACCCAATACTCACCGACTTTGACCAGGCCCTCTCCGGACTGGGCCGGGAACAACACGCGAAACATCGGATCGTCCATCTGCTGATAGCCCATGGTCCGCGCCGTCGCCCAATCCCCTTCCTTGAAATACTGCGCGGTGTGGTAGATCTTCCCCTTAGCGCCAATCGTGTAAGGCTCATTCAGCCATTCATCAAACATCTGCCGCGCTGTCACAAAGCGCAGGCCCTCCACAATGCGCGCCCTGAAATGATCCACAGGGTTCGTGCTGATGAGCTTTCCGCCCGCCTGCAGACCTTCGCTCACATCTTTAAGCGTCTGCTGTTTCATGAAGGACTTAGGCCCTTCCAGCGGACGCCCGCGCAGTCCTGATTTTGCTTGCGTCTTTACCTTGCCACTGCCCGGCACTACCTCCCAGCGCGTTGGGAAATAATTCTCCTTGTCGCTTAGTGTGGGGCGATACTGCCGCTCCAATGTCCGTAGCGGCTCCAAACTCTTGCGCAAGAAGTCCAGGGCGTCATCCAGCTTCACCGTGCGTTGCAGTTGCCCTGTACGAGCGCGGTCCATGAAATCAATCTTGTCTGCATCCGGCATGCGGTCAAACATCTTCTGCAAGCCACGTACAGCTCGCTCCCAGCGGAATGCCTCTTCTTCCCGCTTGCCTTTCATCCGCATGGCCGCGTCCAGGTCCTGCGACCTCACCAAAGTTCTGGGCGCCAGGATGGCCGCACCCTTTAGAGCGATCTCGCGCAGGCCTCCAGCAACCTCCTTTGCCACCGGCGCCACGTCCTGCGTGTAGAAGTTCTGGATGCTCTTGATCGGAATCGGCAACGCCATCCGCAAGGTGCCGGGCTCAAATCCGGTGGTGTCAGGAGGCTCCTTCTTTGTTCCGGTATTTAACTTGTCGTAGTGCTCCTGTAATCGTTGACTGTACGAACCAATGGTCTCTCCAGGCGTGCGCGATGGCTCTGCTGCCATCCGCGCCTCAATGGTGTCTTCATCCGGTTTGGCCTCAGACGCAGAAAAGCCGCCCGATTCTGGGCGGCTTGTAGGAGCAAGATTTTGTGGCGGGCTCCCAGGTGGTGACGGACTCGCCGTTGTTGTCCCTTGTTTCAACTGCTGATCTATCTGTCCGATCTTCTCCTTGATGTCCTGGCGGAAATTGAAACTCTGGTTCAGTTCCCGGAGCTGTGGCGGCGTCGTATGATTCCGTACCCTCTCTCCCGGAATCGGCTTTCCATTCTTGTCGACGGCGATCACATCCACACTCCACCGGTTGTTAGGATAGACCGCGCTGGTCGCAGGATGAAACTCTACCACCTGGTCGCGGCCACCACCGTAACTCGGCACAAACATGCCGGGCTTGTAGTACTGCGCAATCTCCTTGTCCGTGGGAGGAGCTTTGAGTTTCCGTTGGAGTACCAGCCGTTGCTTCTCCAAACTCTGCTTGAGCGTGTCGGCAATATCGACGCTGGGCCTGACCGCAGCTCCCATCTTCAGAGCTTCCGTTCCCTCTGGCGTCCTGGCAAACCGTCCACCGTCTGCCTCTGGATCCTCAATCCGATTCAACCACCCGCGCTTCACTAAACGGGCTATGGTGCTATTGGCCTCGTCCTCATGCAATCCATTCTCGACAAGATGAGTTAGAAGAGTAATTCCATCCGTCCCTCGGCCTGCAGGCGTTCTCTGCAAAACAGCGCGCTCATGCTCTGTAATTGCGTCTGTGGTCCTACGTGTCTTTTGTGGCTCAGGTTGTGACGGTTCCCCTGTTTTCTGAGGTTCGGGTGCTTCCACCTTGGCCGGGAACTCCTTCAGCACCCTCCTAATCGCCACATGTCCTTTGTCACCTTCCGGCAAGTAGTACACCGGCTGCATGCCCCGCTCGTAGATAACGCCCAGGTCCTTCAGGCGCGTGCCAACATTCGCGTTTGGCGGGATAAGCTGTACCACCTGATTGCGCGACACTCGCCCGCGCCTCACCTGGATTCCACCCTCCAGTTCGTAGCGCGTTCCGTTGTGTAACACGTCCGTCATGAGCTGGCGAGCATTGACCGTGCTTTGGTTGCCACTGATGCGCGAGAGGAGCTTTTCGATCTCATTGCCCGGAACTTCTACTCCCACCACGCGCCGGCCGCTGTCTGAATCCACAGCCGTATAAATGTTCAGGAATTGCCCGGTAGCTTCCCGGATCGGATTCCACCACCGCAGCACCGCACCGCCGATGAGATGATGTTCGACTGTCCTATGGTCTGGGGCCTGGTCATACTGCTCCTGCCACTGCTGCCGCGCTGCCGCCAGCGGCTCCTTAAGTGCGCTATGTGCATCAGCCAGCGCCTTTTGTTTCTCGGCCAGTTCCCTCTCTGCGGATCCAACCCGCTCCTGTGCCCATCGGTCGCTGGAATACTTCGCTACCGCCTGCTGTGCATACTTCAAATCGCGCTCTGCAGCATGGACGGCGATCTCAAGTTCTTCCTTCTGCGCCTTGGCCCATTCGCTGATCTCCTGATACCCGTACAGCTTGGCATTTGGGAATTTCTTCGGCTTGCCATCAGCGGGAGTCACCACATAAGAAGCCTTCTCGCTCCTGCCATCGGCATGAACGATGTCCTTGGCGTCCATCAAAAGCGCCAGCTTTCCATCCTTGCCTCGAACAACACGCGCATTTCGTGGAGCGTATTCAATCAGAGATTTTTCCAATTCCTTTGGCGAGACTCGATCCGTCTTTTCGTGCGCCTCGATTGGGTAGTAAAACGTCTGCGCCTTGGTTTGTGGATCCGTCCCGATCACCCGTTGCTCATTGACCTTGAACCGATCGCCCGGCATCGTCTTCACGCCGGTATCGAGCTTCCCATCCTCAACGGCCTGCTTAACCGTTGCCTCAAAAATGTCGTAGTAGTAGTCATACACGGCATTCTGAACATCAGGATCCAGCGCGAGGAGTCGATTCAGCAGCCGCGTGACGTTGGTACGGTCCTTCGGAGGCACTGTCATGCCGCCCGTATCTGATGGCTTCAACACACCCAGATCCGTGAGCACTTGCATGCCTTTCAGCTTCGTTCCTGGCACCGGACCATTTTTCAACAGCTGTGTATAGAAAGAGTTGGCCGCTTGCCGTCCCTGGTCCGTCTCGAAGTTGACCTTGTCCATCATTTCCGTGCCGGCGTTCGTCTTGGTCTGCCCCTTGCCCAGAGCTTCGAGCGATCCCAGCCGCCGCGCGATTGTGGAAACGAAGCGATTTTCTCCCCCAAGGTTTGATTTCATCAGCGCGTACTCGGGAGGTACTTTTTGGTTAGAGCGGTTCGTTCGGCCCAGCATCTGCATGCTTCGGTCTGCGCTCCATCCCACCTGCAGCGTGATATGGAAACGCCGCTGTTGATTGTCCACATCGTGGCCCGCGTGCAGAGAGATACCTGTACCACCAGCCGAGGAGAGGATTGCTACCCGTTTCTTACCGCCCTGGAAGGCCCGCTCCTCACTCTTGTTAATATCGTCTCGCTTCACTCCCGCGCCGCCGCGTGAAACAAATTTACCGCTGGCCTCGTCGTAACGCTCTTTGCGGCCGGTGATCTCTGCTACCTTGTTCGGTCCTCCTAACTGCTCAATCAGAATGTCCAGCGGATTCGCTGGCATCTTCAAGTTCTGTTGCAGCTCCTTCACCAGTGCATCGCGCTCCTTCACCGCAGTCGGATTAATCAGCGGGATCTCTCTTCCCTCTTCGTCCGTTATGAACGCTGGAACCTTAATCGAATTGCCGGCGCTGTCTACATCGTCCTTCCACTGTTGCGTCGGATAGTGCTCGCGGACCAGGTCCACCAACATCTCTCCCGGTCCAAAGTCGTAATCCGGAATTTCGTCGGAGTCATCGGCATCGCGGTACTTGTTCTTTTCCCGGTTCTGCGCGGCCTCGTTCGTATTCACCAGCGAGATAACCACGCTCTTGCCATTGGCCAATGCCTGATTGGACTGCTCCACCGCGGTGGGAATCTTGAGTGTGGTGAGAAGCACGTTAAAGAAACGCTGCTGGGAGGCATAGAACAGTGACATAAAACGGCTCTTAGCTCTGGCCCCGCCGTTCGTCGTGTTCATGATCGAATCTTCCACGCGCTGAGAGACCAGCCGCCACGCCTTCACCGCCGAGCGATAAAGTTCCTTCTGCTCCGGAGTGATTTCGTGCTGGATCTCGCTGTACTCGACGCCCTTGTAGCTGAGCGTCCGTGACACATACTTGCCCTGGGCCTTCAACTCTCTCGCCACCATCTCCATGGCGCTCATGCCGCCTGCACCAATTTGCGCGGCAAAGTCATTAAACCCATTCGGGAATGCTGTCCCAGGCCCCCACAGCCCCAGCCGGTCCAGGTATCCCAGATTAACTACGTCTGTCGCCGCCGTAGCAGACAGCGACACAGACCGCAGCTTTGGTACCTCCTGCATAAACGCCTTCACGATCTGCCCGATCTGAGAAGGCTCTCCGCCAGCTCCGGCCACCGCGTTCTTCAACATGTGGGATTCGTCAAAGACAACATATCCCCCCTCACCCTCATCGTTGCCCACCAGCCAGCGCTTAAGCTGCGCAATGCGCGTGTTGCCTCTTTTGTCTTCTGAGCGCATGAGCGGATAGCTCGTAAACAGCACTCCCTGATGCTCAATAGGTGCAGTTGCCGCCAACTTGCCTAACGGCTTGATATTGCGCGCCAGCTCCACCGCCCCGATGCCATTCAGGTCGCGCATGGCATCCTGCATCAGGTCCCAGTTCACGCTTACCCACACCAAGCGCCGGCGCCCTTTGCGCCAGTTGTCCCACAAGATTGCAGCCGCTTCGCGGCCCTTGCCCACTCCCGTTCCATCGCCAATTAGCGCGCTCCCGCGAAAGCCACCCGGGAGAATGATTTCATTCTGCTGGCCAGCAATACTCACTGCTTCCAGTTGCACCGCAGAGAGCTTTCCCTCTTTGATCACTGAATCGGGTAGCGCTGGCCGGTAGCTGATTTCCGGCAGGGGAACTGTCGCCATTGTCTTGGTCTCGACAATAGCTCCAGGATGGTCAGGCCCCTTTAGCGAGGGTTTGTAAGCTACATAAGCTGAGGTGTCTTCTTCTTCACGGTGGGATTCAGACTCACGCCGTTCGAGAGCTAATTCGCTCTGGGCCTCTGCCGCAGGTTGGCCGAATTGAATCTGTCGTTCTGTACGTCCATCTTGATTAGGGCCTCCAGTGCCTGGAGTGGCTCCGCCTTCAGGACGTCCTTCAAATTGAAATCCGGATTGCTGTAGTGGAACTCGTTCACTGCTCGGATTGGACTGATCTCTTCCAAGTTCTCTTCCAGGTCGCTCAGGTCCACCGGCAGGCTGTACTTCTCCACCAGTTTCTGGCTCTCGTTTGGATAAACCTCGATCGCCTGCTCCACCAACGCCTTGATTTGCTCCCAGGCCAGCTGCGGACTCACTTTGCCCAAGGCTGATTCCGCCCCGGCGTCCAGCAAGTTGTGGTCTCGTTTCTGCGACATTGCTGAGCGCATTATACGCCTCCTCCAGGGTGTCATACTCACCCTGCTTTACTGTCGCCCAGGTCCTCTCCTGCCCCGCCGTCGTCTGTGACGGTGTTGGACCGTCCTTGTCGATTACGATGATTCGCGTCGCAAAGTTGGTGCCGTACTTCTGGTATTCCTTCCCCGCAATACGCACGTTCGCGCGGATGTTGTATTTCTGGCCCAGCTTCGCAAACCATCTCGCTGCCGCAGGGTTTTGGAAGGTCGCTCCCTCATTGGGAAAACCGTTGCGGCCACCGCCGAGAATCGTCACCAGCCGCCCACCATCGGCCAAACGTTGGAGAGCAGATTCCACGTGGTTGAATCCGTAAAGGTTCCGATTCGGCGCGTCGTGAGCTTTCATCGTGCTGGCCGAAAACGGCGGATTCATCACGATCACTGTTGGCTTCACATCTCCGCCCAGGAGTGCATTGATCAACTCGCCATCGTGCGAGGTCACATGATCAAAGCCGATCATCTTCAACATCGCCTGCCGGCGCGGAGAGATTTCATTCACGTATGTCTCAGCGCCAATCGCTTTGGCCCATATCGCCAGGCCCCCGTTGCCTGCCGATGGCTCAAGTACCAGATCTTGCGGCGTCAACCCGGCCACTCTCGCTACCACATACGCCTCAGTCGGAGGAGTAGAAAACTGTTGGTTCTTAACCTGCTCATCCGTGCGGACGCTCTGCGATGGCAACCGCTCCATGATGTTGCGGAGAGTCGCCAGGGCGCCGGGTACGTCCATCTCCATCAGCTCCTTGCCGCGCTCCAACAAGAACTTGTTAACACCGCCCTCCATAGCGTCAAATGCGTCCTTGGGTGTCCACTCTCCGGAGACACGCGAGGATCCAAAAGCCTCCTCTGCCATCCGATTTAGATCGGTTACATTCCCGATAGGCCGATGCTGTTTCAGAGCTTCATAAACAGAATTGGCTAGTCTCTCTGCACCTGTTCTGGAAGAAGTGAGATCATCGGCGCTTTCCTTCTCTGCCGCAAAAAGATGCTCGTCTTGTGCTTCCTGCATCCGCTTGGCTTTTTCTAAAGCCTCTCCCGCACTCTTATGCCCCATGCTCAACATGCGGCCGGTGGCTTTCTCTTGCACTCCAAAGCTGCTCTTGTTGGCACCTTGCGGAATGATCCTAAAAAGTTTCGTTTCCACTAATCCCTGTTCTGGTCCCGAAACGGGTCTTTGTTCTTGTACACGTGCCGCCCCGGCAGGCTCAGGCTCAGGAGCGTGCTTCCCTGCGGTATCGAGTCCAGCATCTCCGGTTTTGTCCCGCTCTCCGGTCCGGAGTCCGGCTTCTTTTCTCGACTGCTTGTCTCGGTCGGCAGCGCTCTCTGCGCTGGCTTCGTCTTTTCCAACTCCATAAGAGAGTCCTGTACCTTTCTTCTCCCCGGTCTTTCCATTGGGGAGCTTTATCGTAAAAACTGCTTCGGCCAAACGGTCATTGATGCGCTTGGCCACACGCCCTACCCGCTCAGGTTCGGTCGAAAGAAACAGAAATTCATCGCCGCTTCTATGGTACGGACGGATGCTGCCGCCTGGCTCACGCGCAATCGCATCGCGAATTAAATCACCCACTGCCGGCAGCACTACTGTGTCAACTCCATAGTGGCCCAAGGCAGTGTTGAACTGTTTGAAATCGTCCAGATCGGCGTAGCCCACATGCTGGTGAGTCTGCGCCAACTCTTCCCGATCCTCCTGAAACGCCCGATAATTCGGGAGTCCAGTTTTTTCGTTTGTGAGGAGCGCCCGCGTCTTCTCCTCTGGAGTCATTTGGTCGACGCGCTTGCGCAAGTCGGAATTCTGCCGCCGCTCCGCTGGTTCCTTTTCCAGTTCATCCACATGAACAACCTCTGTGGGCTGTTCTTTGGGCTTGGCGGCCTCTTTTGGAGCTCTACCTTTCAGTTCCTTGGGATCCACATGGAATGCCGCGCCAAAAGAATCAAGTGGGCTCGGCTCCGGTCCCAGGGCGAGAGTCGCCTGTCCCGGCTTGTCCGCTTTCGCGTCCTGGGTGAACTGGTGGATGGCCTTGCGTACCACCTGCGCCGGCTCACCAAGCGTCTTGATGAGCGCGTCCACGTCCGGCGTCCGACCGCCGCCAAAGAGTGCTCCTTGCCTGAGAAAATCGCTCACGCTCAGGTGCTTCTCCGCCATGTCCGCGTGTGCCGCCAGCGCCTCCTCCAGCATTGGAAGAATGTTGTAACCATCATCACGCGTAGCCAGATAAGCAATGTCCATCAGACTGGAATCCAGCTTCGCAAGCGTGCCGGCAGGAATGCGATCCAGAAGATCTGGATCCGTGATGTACGTCCCGCGCAGTATCTTGACAACCAGATTCTTTCCGTCGTCTGTGATAGCGCCGTGGGCATCCAAGTACTGCGGCCGCTCTCGTTCACTTATGGCCCCGTCTTCCACCAGCCGCTGAATCACCTCGTTGCCGCGATCCCGCAATACTTCCCTCAACGTTGCATCTGGGCCAATCTTTTCCGCCATGTCCTGAATTGCCTTAAGCGTGGACTCGCTAACTTTTTTGGCCGCGCTCACGGCCTTCTGACTGGCAGTCAGCGCGCCAGTTTTGCTGCGGTTTAACTCGGAAGCAATGCGGTTGGCTTCCTCGATCGTTGCGGGTGGCTTGTCCAACACTCGCACCAGAGCAGGCTTCTTAAAGCCGTCAACATCTTCAGGTTCGTAACCAAATTGATGCGCGTGTTCCTTCAGCGCCTGCTGGTAAGGTGTCTGCCTCTCGCCTTTGTGCTGGGCATACATCCGCTGAATTGTCATCATCCGCGAGTTGCCACCGAGAACAACGGCCCCTGGTTCCAAAACGGGAGGCCCGTTCACAGCATCCGGATTGGTGTTTACCAGATAGTCGAACTGGAAATCATTGGTCTGATTTTCAACCCGCGCTTGAGCTTCCTTGTCACTGTGGTATGCGCGCTCCTGTACCCCAGACGGATAATCCATGTTTTTGGCGAACGTCAGAGCGTGGTGAGAGGTAATAGGCTTGTCGGCTTCGACCAACTGATAAGTAGCGGGCAGGGAGCCGTTATCCAACTTCACATTGGTCTTTGCGCCGGATATACCCGGCAATTGTTTGCCGCGAGGAAATGCCCCTTCCTCTTCTTTTGCTGCTTTAGTCCCTATGCCATTGCGCTCTTTGAACCTGTCCAGCGCCTCTGTGTTGATCTTCTTCGCTTCGGCATGGGCCTTGTCTCTGGCCGCCAGGTCTCCCGCCAGCTCCGCCTTCCGTCCATCCGTATAGTGCCGATGGCTCTCGTCTGTGACTTCCTGAACCTCACGTGGAACAATCTGAACCTCTGCGGTTGAACCATTCGGCATCTTCACTTGCACATTCGCGGACGGATACCCGGCTAAGTCCGGCCTGCCCTCCAAAAACTTGTCTTCCACCGACACCACGTCCATGTGCTTCTTCATCTCCGCAATCAACTGGTCTTTCGCCTGCGGTGAGTCGGCAGCGATCTGCGCGGCAAGATAGTCAGCGATGGTTTTTGGTGGCTTATCGTCTTGTTCCACCTTCTCGTCCACGCGCTTCATATTCTTCTGTGGACGCATCCGGTCGAAGGTGATTCCCGGAACTGAGGCGCTCAATTGCGAAAGCTGCGTTGCCAAAACGGGAGCGGCTTCCCCGGCAAGACGCTCGTTTTGCATCTCGTCGTTACTTGGCTGAACTATAGTCCGGCCAGATTCCTTGTCTTCATCCCCGATCCTTTGCACCGCCGCGTCACTGACCGGCTTCGGCGGCTGAGCTAAGGCCGCTTCGTTTTCCGGTGTCTCTTTCTTCACCATCACCAGAGGCTCTTGCCCTGGCACGAGCTGCGCTTCCTGCGCAACCTTCTCCACTGCGGGAGAGTCCTGGGTCATCTCCCGGCCCATAGGCTGCTTGTCGCCCTCTGTGCCGGAAACCGGAGCAGTAGTTGGCAAAACTCTTTCGCCCGGAGCGTCTTCCCGTAACCATTCAGGCCTGGCCAGGACTTCACGCGGTTTACTTTGCTCTGCCTTGGAAACAATTCCCTCGGCGGCCATTCGATCAATCAAATTCGCGGCGACTCCATAACCAATTCTCAGTCGTCGCTGAAGTAAGGAAGTAGAAGCTTTGCCGAAATCTACAACCAGTTTGACGGCCTGCTTATACGTGTCATCAGCGCCCGCTGCTGGCTGCTGCTGAGGCGTTTGCGCTACGGATGGGGTTTGAGTACCTTCCGGCCCAGCAGCCCCCGTCTGTGGGCCATTTTTACCGTCAACTACCCCCTCAACTGGAATTGTTCCACGTGGAACAATTGGTGTAGTTTCAGTAGTTTGAACCGGAGTAGTTACTTGCGCCGTCTTGTCCTGCGTGCTAGTCGCTCCCAGTTGATCCACATCTACAACCTGCGGCCCACCGGAGGAGCGCTGAGCACGCGCCAAGGCTGGCTGCTGCTTTTGCCTTTCCTTTGTCTCCTTTTCCGCCGCCTTCTGGGAGTCTTCTCGCGCCCGGTCCTCAGCTTCGACCTGATCGTTGATGAACTTAGAAGCAAGGTTCTTGGCCTGGCCTGGGTTGGCAACCGTGTGGACCTTCCCATCTGGTCCGACGAACGTTCCCCGGGTCATGATCCACTTGGTCAGATTGGCGTGCGCTTCCAGCATTGCCTTTGTGCGTGCCTCTGGCGGAAGCTGCAACACAGTCGTGGTAATGCCCTGGACCACTTCCGGTGAAAGATGATTCTCCGGCCCCTGCGATCCCGGTACAGGAGGCGGAGGCTGGTACTGCTTGTTTCCCGCCGCTTGCTCTAACTCAATCAGAGCTTGCGCGCCTTCCTGTGGGGCCGGGGCAGCTTCAGGCGGAATCAATTCAGGCGGCTTTTTGCCGGCAGCAGCCCCACCGCCGCGGGGAATATTTACCTCGAACTGTGTGCCGCCTACGCGTACTCGCCCGGTGTAGACGTCAGGCGTTTCTGCCACGCCAGCCCGCACCCGGCCACCAAACATACTGGCAACACCGAACCTCCCTTGCGGCGTCTCAAGCGTTGATGTTCGCAATCCAGAGAGCACTCCAAATGCTGAAGGGACGAAAAAGAAGAGCTGCCTTCCAAGTTCTTCCGCTTCCGGCGACACATGCCCATGCAAAGCGTCGCCACCGCCTTCGCTCAGCGCCATGCCAAACGCGATCGCGCCTGCCGTGGCGATCGGCTTGCCGATGAGGGACGCTGGCAAGGCTACCGTTCCCAGGCGTCCTGTACCCTCCAGCACTTCTGCCGCACCCAGCATCTTTTGGCGTGATTGCTTCTTCTCATCCTCCTCAGACATCATGCGGACAGGTGGCCCAAACGGATCCTTGGGATTAACTCCGTACACAGGCTGGTCGTTATCGTGGATGCGCGAAAGTCCAGTAGCCACAGGCTCTGCGCCACTGGCGATCCACATCAGCGGGTCTTCCAAAAACGAGGATGCCTCGGGAACGGCTTTGTCCCGATATACCTGTCCTGTCTTGGCGTTGATACGTTCCTCCTGGAACGCATAAGGATCAAGCTCTGTGCTGGCGCTGCCTGGAGGCGCAAGTGTGTGGCCGGCAGCTTCTTCCGCCGTGGCGGTAGCTTCCGGTTTCATCGGCGGCTCAAGTCCGGCACGTACATTCTGTTCGTAACGCCGCTGCAAGACAGCACGATTGCGCGGAGTGAGCGAGGCTGTAAACTGCTCGCGCCCCGCTGCCGTGGTTTGATCTGCCGTGGGCTGCGGTGAAGATGCCGGAAGGCCGGTAGGCTCAGGTTCACGCTCGCGGTCCAGAATGGTCTTAACAGCCTGATCACTGGGCCAAATTCCGGGAGTTTTCTCAACCGGAACTCCATGCCGAAATGTGCGCGTGTCTCCCGTGGTCTGGTTTTCTGGATAGGCCGCGATGTTCTTCAAGGCAACGGCTTGCTTGCGGTGAATGTCCTCCTGCTGCTCCGGTGTGAGCTGTGCAGGAGGGTTTGCAGCCGCTTTAGATTGCCCTCCAAGATCATCCGCAGACACCACTTGCGTGTCCTGCAAATCATCCACTGAAACAACACTCGCGCCTTGCTGGTCGTCGTTTACACCAGTCTCTGCCATAGTCAACTATATTGTCGTCTGGATAGTTATGGTAAGATGCTGCCAGAATAAACCGCAGATGCAACAAACGGCGGCGGAGCGGGCAACTCTGTCGCCGTACTTATTTATCGGGCGCCAGTGGCCGGGCGCTTGGGTGGTTGGCTGGAGAGTTCGATTTTCCTATTTTGATCAATGTAGCTGATCCACTTCCCCTTGTTCGGTCCTGTCTGTAGCTGCTGGCCGAGCTTGTACACAGTTCCGTCGCCAGCCGTGATCGATGGCAAGCTTGGCTTGCTACGATCAATTTGTGATTTAGCCGGGGCTGTCTGAGTGGAAGTTCCGGCTCCCTGTCCACCGGACGCTGTCCCCTGGTTCCCCGTTCCCTGGTTTCTGCTTCTTTGCTGGATCACCTGCTGCCGCATTGCATCCATAGCGCCCTGCAGCTGCTGGATCCGCTGGTCCAGCCCAGCCAGTCCTTCTGTAGCAGTTTTCTTAAGTGCAGGGTTTGAGCTACCGGTTCCAGCCTGATACGTGGCGCGGTCCTCATTGAGCTTCTTCAGCTCGTTCTCTGCCGCCGCCCACTTCGGATTGCTCTGACGCAGGTTGGCCAGCTCGTTGGTAGTAAGGTTCGGATCGGAAGCGTCCGTTGAATGTGTCGCCAGGGCTGCGTTTATCTGCTCTGGGGTCAGGTCTTCATCATTGGCGATCTTGTTCGCCTTCTTATAGGCATCCAGCTTCAACCTTTGCGCACCGGTGAGCTTTGGACCGCTGCCGGTATGTATGTTGATCGGTTGGTTTTTCCGCTCCGCCATCGCTGCACGCGTGTAAGGCCCTGCCTGAATCAGCTTGCCCTTCGGATCGTACTTCGTGATCCCGTTGGCAATCTCCCACGTGAAGCCCTCATCGTTGCTCTTCGGCGTAACCGCCATGTCGCCGCGCATAAACTTGCCGCTCTTCTGATCGAAGCTGGGAGCCCCTGCCAACTGCTCTTTCAGGTCCTGCGCTTGCTGCCGAATGCTGTTCGTCTCGCCCCGCGCCTCGTTGGTCTGCTGCCGCGCTTCATTCACGTCCTGACCGGCCGCCGCGCGGATATCATCTTTGCGTGACTCTTCCTGATCCTTCCACGCCGTCTGCTCCTGTTTGTACTGGTCTTCCGCAGAGGCAACCTTGGCCTGATCTCCAGCGACCTCCCTTTGGCGTTCGTTTTCGTCCCTGTAGTACTGGGAATTAACCGCACCCTTGCCGTAGTAGCCAGGAGAATTCTTGTCGCCAAATGCCCCACCCACTACGCTGCCGATAGCCCTTGTTGCAGCTCCGCGAATCCCGCCAGAAGCCACTCCCTTCAGCGCATCAAGAAACGCCCGCCCAATGCGGCCACCCACGCCAATCTTGTACTGGTCGGCTGTCTTTCCCGTATCAGGATCGATTTTCGGTGTGACTGCGCTCTTGTTCCGCAGGTCCTCCTGCGCTTCTTTATAGCCGCTCGCCATCTGTGGCGCCGGCGCCGATGCTGGAACCGTGGAAAGATGGCTTGGGGGCCTGTCCTGTCCCACGCTGCCCATCCCGCTGGACATCATCTTCGTCAACTGTTGGGCTGCATTGGTTCGTGTCAGGCCCGGCGTAGCGCCACTTTGAGATGGTGCGGCAGCCGCTGCAGGCGGCCCGGCCTGCGTTCCCTGATTTGCGGTCTGGGCGCTCGCATCAGGAGTGACCCGCGAAGCGTCCATCATCCGCCGACCCACTCCGGGCAGAGGTGCAGCCATCGCATCAGGATTGGCCATCCTGCGCAGGAACATGCGAGCCTGGGGCGAGATTTCTGTAGTTAGCTCTTCGCCGCCAGAATCAGTGTCCTGGTCAGTCCCTTGGTCAAGCAACCCGCTGAAATCGTCTGGCATAGTCTCCCTTACCCGGCGATTGCCGCTCCGGTGGACGCACCCTGAATCGCATCACCGAATAACTGATCCAACAGGCCCGGTGTTTTCGCCGCTCCACCAGCTGCATTCAAGTTGCCCGTAGCCCCGCCAACACTGCTACCGTATAACCCCTCGTTGGCAGTGACAGGAAATTCAGAAAGCTGAAGGCCCTTCTCCTGGTACCCGGTCTCATCGTTGATCCGCTGTGCATCGGCCTTGGCCTGAGCATCGCCCTCATCCAGCGTTGCCTGCCGTGTGGCCGAAGAAACGATGTTTCCATAGTTGGCCGTGTTCTCACCGCTTCGCGCTCCACCGCGTTGCAGTTCGTTGCGAATGCCGGCTGCATCGGAATTGGCGCGGGCCGCGTTGATGTTGCTCTGATCCTGTGCGAACTCACCCCCCGCTTTATACGGATCAGCAGCCATAAAGCTATCCAGATTGCTCTGGAATTTGCCCAAGCCGCTTTGCACGTTGCCGAATGCAGTTCCCGCATTCCCCATCAGGGTACTGTTGTTCTGCATGCCGGCATTGAACACGGCGTTAGATTGTCCGCGACTCATCGAGCCTCCGTTGGAACCAGGCCCAGCATCCAGTGCTGGTAGCCAGTAGCGTCAAAGTGTGTTTCCTTCAGGTGTTGCTGCGGTGCGGTGAACTGAGGTGGCACATGACAGTGCAGCACCCGCGCTTTACTGGCCAACATAATCTGTACTGCCTCGTGCTGAAAACGCCTGACAAGTTCCATCGCCTGCGGATCTGCACCACCAAAGCAGATCTCAAGACAGCGCTCGATGTAGAAGAACTGCACCACACGATCATTTCTTTGCACTACCCAGTACCCGAGAATTGCCGGGTTCTTCACATCTGGCAGGTCCATGGTCGCTCCCATGCGCTTCTCAATCTGCGCGTGCAGCTGCCGGATGCGCGGCATATCACTCTCCTCAGCCTCTCTCAGTGAGTAGACCGCCTGCCTGCGTTTGCTCATTGGTTTGCTCACTGATGTGGAGTGCTCCAATCATTAAAGTTTTTCCCGTCAAAGGAGCTCCTCACCTGCCACCAGGTATTGCCGTCCACGAAGGGATGCAGTGTTTGCGTGCTTGGCTGATAAGTCTGCACGTTGGCCGTGATGGCCTGATTGGAAGCTGATCGAAACTGGTGATAGATCGGCCCAAGGATCGGGTTCGGGTTTGCCTGCCTCTGAAGGATTGCCGTCTGCTGCGTAAGAGGTACCCTGTTTTGCGGATTGGTCACCTGAAGCACCGAGATGCCGGCAGCAGCTTTAACGACGAATGTCGCAGGCTGCGGAGTGGACACCGCCGCCACCCCTGCGCCCTGGGGATTATCTACAAACCCCTGCGCCAGCCCCGGAAACGCGGTTGCGATCTGATCATGCAGGTTGGCTAGCTTGCGGAAGCCCTTGGCCAGTTCGTTTTTAAGCTGAGCCAAATCACTTCCGCTGCTAAGGATCTTCTCTGCAACGCCGTGAAAGGAGCTTTTTCCCATAGTGGTTACCCGGGTCTCGCCTGGAAGATGGGCTTAGTAAATATCGTGATGCTCTTTATATCCACCCACGTTCCCGGATTCTTGCCGATTGTCGAAGTCCGCACTCGATACCGCTCATTCATCCCGGAAGCCATCTCTGAATAGGCAGTCATCATGCCGGGCCTGCACGTCGCGTCCGGCATTACGATCTCATCGTCGTACTGGTTAACGCCGCCCTCTTGCGTGGACCGCGTGGAGCTGGCCAGCACGGTAATCCCGATCGAGCCCTGGCCGTTGAGAAGCGCCTGAATGCCGCCCAGCTGCGAGACCTTCAGCGCATCCCCCGGACAAACCGTCTCGTATACAAACGGAATCAGCCGCGCCACTCCATCTGCTCCGCTGTCGATGTAAATTCGCGGCGTCTGAGCCATCACCGTTCCATCCAGGGTGGAAGCAAAGAGCAGCTGGCTCACCTGCATGGCGGAATCGAGTTGCGCCGGCACGTTCTGTAAGTTGCGGAGCGCACGGGTGCAGCTGTTGGCTGCAATGTCATCTACGCTCCACTTGCGGGCCGCGGCTGAAGAAATAAACTTGCCCTTCGAGTAGATAGTGCTGTGAATCGGCGGGTTCAGAGTGATGTCCTCTTCATAGTTGCAGGTGAGGATGTGGCTGGGAACCAGGCTGCCATCGAGCGGGACGCCAATTTTGAACTCGTGTGTATCCTCGTCTATCTTCACCCAGATGGTAGCCGCCGCCTGAAAATTCACGCGTGACCAGGTGATCGGGATTTCCTTGATCAACCGCTGCGGCACATCGCCCCAGCTCGCATACACGCCGCTCCTGTGCACGAACACGAAGAAGTGTGTCCCTGAATCAAACGCCCTCAGCCCGCAAGGCCCCATGCCGTCCCAGCGCTTGATATACGTCCATGCGGAAGGATCATCGGCGGAAGGATTTACCTCGTGACCTGATTTTTCCTTCAGCGCATAGATGATGCCCTTGTAGTCAATCAGGCCCATCAGATTCTGCCCATCGGTCTCGGCAACCTCGATATCGCCAGTCGAACCAAACACAGTCTCCGGATCACCCTTGTCACTAATGAATGCCCCCGATGGCAGTTCGTAGGCTAGGTAGGCCATCCGATCCAGTGATTCAAGATAGGTAACGCTTCTGCATGGCGGTACCTGGATCTTGTCGTCAAAGTTGGTCACGTTTGACGTTGTGGCCATCAGGTCTTCCAGGTAGAGATCCACAAAGTTAAATGTGGCCGTGGTGGTTACGTTGTCATTGATGACTGTGGTTGTCATCGTGAGACCGTTGAAGGAATCGTTGAACGGGATATAAGCGAATGGCCCCGCTGAAGTGCCTCCCGCTTGGCTAAAGGCAACAATTCTCTGTACCGTCTGTGGCGGCCCTATGGCTATGTTCATGCAGAAGACTTGCCCAATAGGGTCAAAATTGTTCGTGACCGCCGAGGGTCCGCTGAAGCCGCAGATATAGCCATTGCGATTCACGAAGAGCACAACCGCCCATCGTTGGCCAGCATCCACATTCCCGGCAGCCGCGATAATGTTCGCTGTATTCACCGTGGGGGGTGAGGTCGTCGCCGGGGTACTGTTCACCAGAACCTGAGTATTGAAAGCGAGCGCAAACGGGCCTCCTGCAACCTTCTGGTAGGCCGCTGGCGCTGGCGCTGCCGCTCCGGTTGCAACATCGGCAACGTAGAGATTCCAGCCTGTTGGCGCACCTGCCGGCAGGCCAGAAAGCCAAGTCGCTACACCAGCACTCGACACCTTCACTTTAAGCTGATCATTTGCAGCCGTATTAGTAATCACACCCGTTCCGAGCAAAGTTGATGCATTTTGAAAGAGTGGATCTGTCTCGCCGTTCCCATTGACCAGGGTGACAGCGATATACACATCACGGTTGGCCGCATAACCACCCACTGCGGCGACGCGAAACGTGTTCAACGAAAAGCCAGATTGCGGAATGCTGTTGCTCAGTGCCGCATCAGTTGCACTGTCGTGAAAAGTAAACGTGTCTGGGCGTGGTACGGCAGTGGTGAATCGTAATGTGGTTTGCGTCCATTGCGCCGTTCCATCGTTAGTCGTAGCTCCATCGAGCGCATTCCATACCGGTTCGTTCGCCCCGCTTGTTCCAGCTGTCGTACAGCGGAACGTAATCGAAATGAGATTCTTAGTCGGCGTTGCTGTTACCACTTCTCCCACTGCATACGTCGTGCCTGCCTGCCAGGTCTGCCCCACCGGCCGCATGCTCAACGGATCGAGGATGCCAGTATTGAGATCGTAGACGCCAAGGGTCGAACCAGCAGCCGATGGAGCGGCAATGTTCGTGAAGCACAGATGTGCGCGATTGAGGGTCTGTGTCGCCTGCAGGTAGGCATTCTGTGGCGGAGTTACCTGTGTGCTCGTCACTGACCGCATCACGCCAGATCCCGCTGGACTCTCCACCAAAAGATTGCCATTTTGATCAAAGATCATCGGCACCTGCTTATCAGGCAGGACGCCGTTGCCCTCAAACTTAAAGGAGTACAGCCCGGTTATAGGGGAACCGAGCTTCGAGTCCATTCCCACCGAGCAGTTGCCCAGGCTTACATTTAGGCCGTCGCGCGAGCGCACTCCTGTCAGGTGATAGCGGGCATTCCGCGAGACTGCCGCCACGCCTAAAGGCGCGTTGGTAGGATCGTCCTGCTCAAAGAGAGAAGTAAACCTCTCGATTGGATGAGGAGTGTACCCGTCAAAATTGGCCATTGTGTGTGAAAAATCTTCTTGACGAAGAAAAGCGGTTGGTGGGAAACTCTAAAGCGCGTTGTAGCAGCGTCGGAAGCGCCGCTACAACGCTAACCACAATAACCTTCTTAGGAGGCCATCATGGCTGGTTCCCATCGTAACAAACACATCTTCAAGCTAAAAACCATTCTTCTTTCTGCGCTCCTTGCTGCTTCAGCAATTGCAAGAGCACAATCGGAAAACCCAGATATTACGCAGCCAAAAGCACACGCCTTTTTCTCTGGCTGGAACAAGTGGACGTTGATTGCCGCCACCACCGCCAGACACCTTGACGCCGCGCAGAGTTGTTATCACTATGCCCGCGGCTGGCGAGAAGTTGGCTTGCCAGGGCAAGGTTGCAGCACAATCGTTGCCTGGAGTACTGGCCTGACTGCTGGCGGAGTTGGCCTGTCTTGGTTGTCCCATCATCTCGGTCACCACCGACTCGAACTGGTTCCCCATTTGCTTAACGTGACCCTATCGACTGCTGCAATCATTTCCACATTCGAGCATGCCGTTTATCGACCTAAAGTAATTCCAAGAGTTTCGAGCCGCCCATGCAACGATGCTTGCATCACCGTGCCGTGATTTCAGCAACCGCTTAGAACTGCCCCTGCGGCCACTCGAAGAAGACCTGCACGCTGGATGCAGCCGCAGCATTCGGCGTGCCGCCGAGGACGCCGAGATTCGGATAAGCCACCCCGTTGCCGAGCTCCGCACCGCCAGCCAGATAGAAGCGAATGCCCCAGTTCGTTAGAAGGCTTCCGCGTACTATCTCAATGTACGGGCCGCCCATGTCCCCGCCGTTCTCGCCCCATCCCACAGGCAGGCGCGAAGGAAAGACATCGGCTTCAAAAATGGCGTTGATGAGGCTCTGATCGCCAGGGTTAACGGCTGCCGTGAGGTCAAACAGGTCCCCAAAATTGTTAAAGCCCTTGCCCTTGTCCTGATACACGCCCAGGAAGTAGAGGTTGTAGGTGATCGTGATGATTCCGCCCTGGTTAGGCGCAAGTGAAATCTGCCGATTAACGCTCATTGCTCCTCCAAAAGATTGTGACTTTAGTTCGAAACTGGTCCCATAAACTGCCGCCGTGTCGGACGCCTGCTCATTCGTCCCAGCCGCTTTACTTTTGGCAGCTCCTCGTTTTGCAGCAGGGTCATAATGTCGTCACAGGCATCGTCACCGTTTAGCTTGTAAGTCTTCTCCCATGCCGCATTACCGCGCACAGTAGCGACGAGTGACGCGGTCCAGAAAGTGAGTACTGACCCAATCAGGTTCCCCAGGACAATCACATCGTCCGAGTTAGCGAGCGGAGAAGCCAAGAATTCTCCCCAGATGCGAATGTCAACGGCAATCGCTGCAGGATCAAAAAAGATGTTGCCGGCGCGCCACTCCCAGGACCCGATCCGCGCCGATGGCATCACGTTTAATAGACGCCCGGTTAGATTGGCGGGCACATAGGTGCTGGGATCCGTCCCGGCAATCTTCCACTCGAAGATGGTTGGAGTGAGCAGTAGCGCAAGGGCCTGGCCGCTCACAAAAGAGTCCTGTAGGTTGCCAGTTCCAGGCTTGACGTTTAGAACCTCGACGTTGGCCTTATCGAACTCCGCACCGGAGAGCCGAAGCTTCGTGTACAAATCGCGGTATTTGATGTTGACCTTGTTCACGAGGTACGCATCCGTGGCATACCGCCCGCGCGGATCGTCCACCAGGTCGCGTACCTCGGCCTTCAGGTCGTCATAGACCATGTTCTGTATCCGTCCAATTGTGCTGGGTGTGGACTAAACGTCCAGGGTGGCTCCCGCTTCGTTCAGGAGGTTCATCACGCGCTCCGCGTCCTTCTCATCACGAGTCACGTGGATTACCTGCGGCAACCGCTCCATCAGGTCCTTGGCGGCGTTCACACTGATGCCTTGTAGTTCAGAGATAGCCTTAGCTACCTTGCCCCTCTGCTGCCCTGTGGCCTTCAGTGTGATCTTGAACTCGGTTGTGGCATCAGTCGCGGGAGGCTGAGGGTCGCTTTTCACGACGAGCGCAGTTGCAGTACCACCGCCATCGGCGGTAGCTGCCGGCGTTGGTACCGGTGCGTTGCTTTGTGGCGCCAACGGTTCAGTTCCTTCGTTCAGCATCCGCTCGAAGTCCGCTTTGATCTGCCGAGCCTTTTGCCATTGCTCCGGGGTCATTTTCTTGAACGAAGGATGTCCCCACTCGATCATCGACTCCTCGTATGCTTTGAGGGGATCAAACACGTAGGGACACTTGCCGCACATCGGGCCTATCCGTGTCGCAGTGCACACGGGGCAACTCTCCGCAGAAATCATGGAGGACGGCCTGGCCGCGGTGAGCCATACCGGCTTATCCTCCAGCTTCACACCACCTTCTTCCAGCAGAATTCTCCACGCATCGCGGTGAATGTTATCCACCTGCATGCGTGTCTTTTCGCTGGACCAAAGCATGTCGGCTTCCTGTGCACGGGCCTGGCACCACATGAAACGTCGCTGCCGTTCCTCTTCGAGCAGATGCCGGATCGGTGGCCCCATCGCTTCTGGAACCCGCGTGCCCGCGTACATGAAAACACCGCCAATGCCCTGGATCTCGCAAAACTCCGTCACAAAGCCTCTGGCCATGGTCTTCGGCAGGTACGGAATGGCCTTGTAGTTGTCCACGCCCGTCATGTCTGTGCCGTTGTCTTCGTGATCCCAGCACAGATGCTCAATGCAGAGATAGCCATAGGAAACAATATTCTTGTTCTTTCGCTGTACTGGCGCAGGAGGAACTACCAGGTTGTAGCGAGAGTGGATCACGCTATTCAGCTTCAGAGGAAACGGAAGCAGATTGATAACCATGTACGGCTCCCAGCCTGCATCATTGACCTCGCGCAGCCGGTCGTTCTGGCTGGCAAGCAGCCGCCGCGTACTTGCCGCGACGTTCTTGGATGTAAGGATTTGATCAACCGGCCGTCCCGGTATCACCACGTCACCGCGTTCATCGCGAACCGTAGTGGCTTCAATCTGCCTCTGGGCCTCGCGCTCCAAATCGTCGCCTGTGGGATTAAGAACACGCCGTAAAGCAGCCTCACTGATCCCGCGTTTGTTAAATGCGGCATCGACAGCCACTTGAGGAACCGTCCTGTGCGTTGACTCCTGAAGATACTTCTGCTCATCTGCCATACCTAAATCTCCTTAACTACTGAATTTGGTTTGTACTGCTGATTAGTTCCCTACGTGCTCCCGGATGCCACAGCGTTTTGCCACTTCCTCACGAATCCGCCCTGCCTCTAGGCTCGAACTCCAGATGTAAGAACATTTGTCTTTCATGTAGTCATCAAGGAAGGCGGAGATATGCTTGGCTTCATCCTGCTCCGCCTGCTCTGCCTGGTCGACGCGCATCCGTTGCCGGACCTCAATGTTTTCCGGCAGGTTGTAAAGCATCGCAAAGAATTCTCCGATGGCCTCATCCAACATGCTGGACGTCGGCAGCTCCTGAAACGGTCCCAGTGCAAGTTCATAATCCCCATGCACCGGGAAAGGCCCAAGCTTCGGCCCCCACACCGTCATGTTCTGTGGCGCCATCCAGGTCTTCTGGTCGTACATCTCCGCTGGATACCAGCGCTGCAGAATCCATCCTTGGGCCTTGGGATACTTTGGCCGCTGCCATACGCCGCCAACCTCAGTCCAGGGCCGGTGCTGGTGCGTCTGGCCCCTCTGTGCCCCAGACATGATGATTCCGCCGCGCTCGCTTACCGGAATGTTTGGCAGCCAAATCTTGCGCAGGCCAGCGCGCCGGCAGTACACGTTCTGCGCCAGCTCCACACGCCACATTGGCTCATTGAAAGGATTGGTTCCATAACGGCGCAGAATGAACGCCGCCAGGTCCGAAGGGCATCTCTCGACGCCGTGAATATCGTCTCTGTTCATGGCTTACCTTGTTACAGGCGCTCCGGAGTGCAGAGCGTAATATTGGAAAATGAAGAAGAGGAGAGCGATGGAGAAGAGAATCAAGAACGCAACGCGTAACATGGCCTTCCTCATGCTTCCTCCCAAAATGAAATACAGGGCCACCCCCAGTGGCCCTGTCTCCGCTAGTCTGTCGCAAAAAAGGAGCGTACAGGAGCGTAGCGGAAGGTTAGTTGAGCGCCGGCAGACGGCAACTGGTCAACGAACTCAGCAGCTTGGGATTGTCCACGTAGTACTGGATGTAATCCACAAGGTAGCTGTTCTCAATCGCCTTGATGGTGCCGGTGGTGAAGTCGTACTGCTGGAACACGGTTGTACCCGCGCGGTTCTTAAACCACCGAGTTCCACCGCCCCAGCGCACCTTGCCCCAGCTCTTCACGTTGGTGAAGTCCCAGCGCGTGTTGTCGGCGTGAAGGTTGCTCACAATTTCGTAACCGTCGATCGTGAGCTTCTTTTTGTTGAACAGGCCGTCGAATCCTTTGTCATTAAACTTGCCTGACTCAGAGAAAACGGTCTCCAGCTTGAAGCCCAACTCTTCATAGGCCGCGAGCTGGCTTGGGTGGGTGTGGTAGATCTGCGTTCCCAAGGCATCCTCACCCAACTCCACTTCTACCTGGTTCATCGCCAGACGCAGCAGAGGCAGGGTGACTTGGGCGTTATTGGCATTCACGCCGTTGGCGACCACGTAGTTGTTTTGCCGTGAGACGCCGAGCAAATTGCCGTTGGGGTTGGTGTTGTGAAACACCGGAATGCCGTTTACAAACGGGTCCGCACCCCCCGGAGCAATGCCGTTTACCACGATGATGTCACCGGGCTGCGCTCCACCATTCTGGTTCGGGACCTGATCCACACGAATGGTCTGCGTGAGACCAACAGTGCTCACCTTGTCCTGAATGGTGCAGGTTCCTCGAACGACGGTGAAGTCGCTCTTCATCACCTGTACCTGCTGGCCGCGCCGGCAGAGTCGTGCTCCCCAAGGGCTGGAGGCGAGGATGATCGGGTTGTTCCCGGCCACATACGTCGGATCAATGGTCGCGATCTTGCCGTCTCCGTTGGTCTGCAGGAACATGTCCCGCCGTACCTGAACCACGCGCACTGCGTCGGCAATGGTTTTCGATACCGGATTCGTCGTGGAAACAGTTTTCGGCTCGCCAACTTCATCGGCCAACCGGGTGTATTGGATAGGCACCACGAACGCGATGGGAGTTACCAGGAACTGATCCCACTCGCTCGATCCGCCCAGAGGCATGGTTCCACCGTCCGGCTGGAACTTGGCCACGTCGCCCACGTCCGCAGTCTGAATGCGCACGCGGAAGGATTTCAGAGAGACTTGTGTAGAGCGCCCATTGTCCTTGATGCGCGAGTCCAGCTTGTTGGTGATTTCCACCAAAAAGGGAATGACCTCGTTCACATCTTCGAGCTGCAATTGAATGGCGCTCTGTGCCGTTAATGGAGGCATAGAGAAAGACTTCCTTTCTTCAAATGTGGGGTTAGTGGCCTACCGCGTAGCGTTCCCTTGGGTTCGCATCTTCTGCGCCAGGGCCTGCTTCTTTTCCAGCAGCCACTCGACAGATGGGTTCGCGCCGTTGTTAGCGGTGCGATATTCGTTGATCCATGCTGAGAGTTGTGCTTCTGGACTGGTAGGTGTTGCGGCTGCAGCCTGTGGAGCGCCACCAGCGCCTCGAGGCTCGGTACTGCTCCGCCCTTGCTGCTGCGCAAGCTTGGTGTCGGTGTCTTCCTGGGCGCGAATCACGGGTTGCTGAAAGTCCGCTATCGCGCGGCGGATGATATCCGGCGCTTGCGCGTGAAAGAACTTCAGGTTATGCGCTACTAACTTCTTCCGGGTTTCTTCTCCCGGCCCGGAGCTATATATGCGCATCCACTTTGCCCGATGAAACTGGTCCTTCTCGAGTGCTGTTGCAATCTCGTTGAAGATCCTGTCCATGCAGGCTTGAGCCACTCCCGGAGCAAACGCGGATTTTTCCACGGCCTTTTGGATCGTGGGCATCATCGCGGTCTCCATGTCTTTCTCTACTGTCTCTTCAAACTGCTGTACTTCCTGCTGCCGCTGAGTCGCGGTCTTCTTATTGAGGTCCGCCTCTCGCGCGTCCAAGTCGGCCTTACGTCGCTTTTCCGCTTCTGACAGTTGCTCCTGCGCCGGGGCGCTTTCCGGCGATATACGCGCCTTGAGCGTGTTCAGAGCGTCAAGCGCATCGTCGTCACCGGCCTCCTTGAATTTCTTTTCCAGCATCCGCAGATTGGCATCGCGGATGTTCAGCACCAGACGGTCCACCAACTTTTCACCGTTAGGCAAAATCGGCTGCTGGGCTTCCATGTCTTCGAGGGCTTTTAAGAACCCGTAAGTTCCCTGCGGTGTCTGTGCCGCCGAGTAGAGATCATCAAATCGCATGTAGTGAGTGGCATCGACCTTGGCAGCCTGCGCCAACTCAGCATCATTGCCAAACAGCGTCGCGATTTGACCGTACTCGCCGCGCTCCCTCACCAGTTTGTGCAGCAGGTTTTTGGTGGCATCATCGGCAACGGTGATCTTTTTATCCGTGAGAAGACCGTCAAGCCACTTGTTGTCATAGGTTCCGGCGTTTAGATCTATCTCTGTGCCGGTGGTTTGCTGGGCGGCTTTAGCTGCCGCTTCCTTTTCCGCATCGGTCTGCTCAGTTCCCTGCTTGCCGGCCTGCTCTCGAGCCAGGCGCTGCTCTTCAGTTTCAGTGCCCTGACCCGCAGCGGCGACAGGCGGGGTTTTGTCCTCGACCGCAGTTTGCTCCTCACCGCGGGCCTGCGCTGCCTTGGAAAACGTTTTGTCTAAAACGTCCTCGAAAGTTGTTTGGTCAAACTCGCCTCCAGCTGCAAAGGAGGACTCACTCAACTCCCCAGGCTGCTGCACAGTGGTCTGCTGCGTGGTAGTGGCAGCGGTTCCAGTGCCGGTTCCAGTTCCAGCGGCAGCCCCGGCGCCCGCGCTACTTGAAGAAGATGACGTGGATGATGTTGTACTCGCGGCTGCTGGTGCTGCTGCGGCCGCTGGCGGCGTAGCGACTGCTGTATCGGGCATATTCGCTCCTTAAAAGGCAAAAGGCGCGGAGTGTGTCCGCGCCTTGCTGTCACTGCGATTTGTCGTGAATCTACTGCTGTGCTGGTCCGTTCTCTCCCTGCGGCTGGTCCGGCGTTGGAGCTGGGGCGTTCTTCAGATCATGCTCCATCTGCGCCAGTACTCCCTTTGCAGCGCCCGGTGCAGCCGGCATCTCGGTCGAACTCGCCACCGGTTCGGCTTCGGCCTTGACCGGAGCCTCGGCCTCAGCTGCCCGCTTCTGGGCAAGTGCCTGCATTTCAGACTGGCGTTGCTTGTAAGCGGCAATTTCGTCCAAGTGCCTTTTCCGTTCGGCTGGATCCATGCTTCTGTCTGCACGGAAATGCTCAAGCGAGGAAGTATTGAACCACTTCTCGCAGCCCAGGCCCTGCAGGTACTTTTCAGCTGCTACCAAGTCGTCATCGAACCCGCGCTGGTTGATCACAACCGCAGGCTGGCCAACCATCCGCACCTCTACCCCGGCATAAGTTTCAGGCTGGTATTCCTCGTAGATCACGCCGATGATCGGCAACTGCGTTTTGCAGTCACAGTCTTGCCCGCTGTTGAGGAACGCGCACCAAGCGTGATGATCGGCAACGGGAACCTGCTGCTCTAACGAGGGAAGGGCTGTTGCGCTTGGTTCCTTCGTCAGTTGTTTCTCCACTTCGGCCAGCAGATTGTTTAGCCGCTTGATCTCAAGCAGTGACTGCTCCAACTCGCTGCTTGCACCGAGATAGAGCCCGCGCAAGACCACCATCTGCTCATCGCGAGTTCGCCACCGGCCGCCACGGATCGGCTCATTCTGTTTGGCCTGGTCCTCTGTGAAAGCGTGCGAGACATGCACCACGTCATGCCGGATGGCAAACATCTCTTCGTGGCTTCCCTTGCCTCCAAAGTGTTTCAGTTTGGGGTTGATGGTTACCACGGTCAATACCGGTTCGCCCTTGGCTCCCATGTGCGCGACCAAGTCCGTGCGGACATGCATCACCAATGCATCACAAGTGTTCTCACCCTCGACATAGGTGACTACCTGCGTAAACAGTTCATCGAACATCGTCACTCCTCCTCATTGAAAGAAAATGTTAGGCAGCAGATCCAGACTGCTGCGGTTTCCCTTGCGGCCCTTGCGGCCCTTGCGGTCCAGCAGCGCCCTGCACCATGGCCGCCTCCTGCGCCTGCATGGCCTTTTGCTTAACGCCCATAGCCACACACGCTTTCAAGTACGCTTTGAGGTTTTGCCAGTGCATGGGATCGGTGTCTGCCATCTCCCAGTGCTCCTGCATCCACTGGCGAGTCGTCTGCACGGCCACATCCAGATCGTCTTCGTAAATGTCCGGCTCGATCGAGGGTGTGATTACCTGGACTTGCCTGACTGGCGTTCCAGGAGGCGCGTCAGGTGGATTGGGAACCGCCTGCATTACAACGTTCGGCTCTTCCTGTTGAAGCCGGTCGATGATCTGCAAGACTTTCGCGCGCATCGCCCGGCCCGGCACCACAAGGCCTGGTACGCCGGTCCAGGTTGCAATCTGCTCCTGATTCGTGGGCTCCTCGAGCATCGCATTCGCGTAGGGATTCTTCCCTGATGATGCCCACTGAATGAGCTGCTCCCAAAACGCCTTGATCTCGTCGTGCGTCATTGGGAATCCCTGGTCAGTCTCAGGGTAGGCATGGATTGAGCCCTGCATCTGATCCAGACGCACATACTTGTTTCGCTGCTGCCGGCTGATGGGGTCTTCCACCACGTCGAACCAGTCATCGCTCATGTTGTCGGCAGCGCAATTCACGCCCAGCTCCGCGGCTTTCGCGCCTTCTTCCCGAACGTGATCCCAGAACAATCCAAGCTTGCCCATGGCCGTCGAGAGCTGCTGCTCTTGCCCGCCCTTGGTCTCCACATGCGGGTCGCCGGCGCCACCGAAAATCTGCGGCGGAGTGCCCACCAGGAGTTGCGCCCAGAACACGAGCTTGTCGGTGTAGCTGTACATGTTCGCGTCAAGCTCAGCGCGAATCTGCACTAACTGATCTCGAAGCGGGATATTCGCGCTGGCCCGCTTCATCACCAGGCCGTTTAAGACTCCAGGCATCAGCGGTTTGCCATTCATTGCCGCGCCGTCGAATGCCGATTGGTTGTAGAAGATCATCCCGGCGCCCACGCGATCCATGTGCTCGTGAGTGATGTTGCAGGTATCGTTGATCCTCTCCTGAACCGGAATCGCGGCATCACCCACGGCTGGTGGAAACAATCCAAACTTTCCCTTAACTGTGCCTGCCCAGGTCCACTCCTTCAGCAACTCCGCCTTGCGCGCCTGCAGGAAGGTTTCACCAACGTTGCAGAGTAGGCAGCCCTTGGGAAACTTCTCTTTGAACTTGTCAGCGTCCTCTTTTTTGTCCAGACCATTGAAGGCCCACGGCTGGATCCACGTGCGCGAATAGGTTGGCTCCTCTTCCATCTCGAACTGGCCGCGTGATCCGCTTTCCGAATACAGCATGTTGCGGCCAAGCTTTTCTTCCTGATTCTCGGGCGAGACACCGCCGCCTGTTGCCCCGCGTAGGGCATCCCATTTCTTCGGATACATCTCCCGCAGCGCGGCCACGTTGACTTCCATATCGAGGCTCAGGATCGGCGTCTGTGCGAGGCTCTGCGCCTTTGGGTTGGCGTCCACGTGTAACGGCCCATAGATGTCCTCCATTACCATTCCGTTGGGAACATCTTTGTACTGGGTCGCCACCGGCATTGTGGCCCGCTCTTCTGGGTAATAATCCTTGCCACCCAGGGGACCGCCGCACTTACACGTGTCTACCTGACCATCGGGAGACGGAATGAACTGGCTCTTGTGCTTCGCGCTCTTAACTGGCGTAGCCGTGCCGCAAGCCGCGCATACGTAGCGTGCCGGCATGATGATCTGGCTGCTGATGCTGAGCACTGGCTTTTTGCTCGTGCCCGCCTTGTATTCATCCAGAACGTAGCGCGTGTGCCGGAAGTAACATCCGCTCATCCACAATTCAAACAACAGTTGACGCAAGAGGCTCTTAATTTCGTTCTTGCGCTCGATGATCTCCTGAACGGTGCTGGCTGCTTTCGCGGTAGCGATGTCTTTTTCTCTCTCGGCGTTATCCGGGAGGAACCGCGATTTTGGCGTCTGCTGGCTGAGCGCTGCTACGAACGCGAAAGCCAGCATCTGATAGAAGTTCGTAGCGAATTGGTACATCTGCAAATCTTCGCTACTCGAATCCTCCATATTTCCAAAGGCCGCTTCTAAGGCGTCAAACCACTGGAAGCTGTCCGGGTCGAAGCTGATGAACTGATTGCCTTTGAAGAACTCGTGCGCCTTTAGGACCCTCTTCAGGATCATTCTCCGGCGCAGATACCAGCTCTGCCGGTATTTGCGAACCAACTGGATGAGCTGTTGCTGTTCTTCCTCTGTGAGCTCTACGACGTCGGGGTCCTTGGCGTTGAACGGATCATACCTGTTGGTTTCCTGCCCATGCTGCTGATCGTAAGAGGCAGGCATAGTCTTGAGAGACCATGCCATAACCGGGTTTGGTGACGTCACTAGTTAGCGGTCCTCACTGGTGCATCCGCGAGAGCGTCCGGGACTTCCGCCGCAGCGGCATCACCCCTGACGACCTGCTCAAGTTCATCGTGAATTTGCGTTTTGCGGATAAGGCGCTGAGACTCTGTGTGTCTCCGCATTGCTTTCACGCTTTGCTGCTGCATTACCCGGGACGGCAACATCCTGCCGATCTGGCGTGCAGTTGCCATTACCTGGGGACCGGGCGCCGTGTCCTCTCCTTCCGGAGGTTCCACGCGATGAACGGGACTGCCAAAGCCGTGCTCCGCCAGGTAGTCGATGTAGCGACGTTCGTCGGTGCGCGCATCGTTGAGCATTTGGCGTAGGTCTTCGATCTGGGCTTCTAGGAGCCCGGTGATCATTCCATTGAGGACTTTGATCCTCTCCAGCGTTTCTCTGTGGCGATCCCGCAGGTCCTGGACTCGCTGCTGTTCGGCTGCTACTTGCGTGCGTAAGCTGCTCTGAGCCTGCTCGGCCAGATCGCGCTGGATATTCATCTGGTCGATCAGAGCGCAGCACTCACGCTCCTTGTCTGCAATGAGCCGATCCGCCCTTTTTCTTGATACCCACGGTAGCGCGAGTCTCATTGTTGCTGTCCCTTCAGCGTGCTCAACATGCGGCGTCCAAAGCCGGTGCTCTGCGCCGGCTGTCCGCTTTGTCCAACGGGCTGCGAGCGCATCCCTGCTTTCGAGCCACCTTGTTGCTGATCCTTCTTTGAGAGGAATTCGTTGCAGCAAATGTCATCAGGAGCGTCGGATACATCTACGCCGCCTTGCTGCTTTCGTTCCTGCTCTACTTCTGGATCCGCTAGGACTTCAGGTTCCATGCATAGCGAACCCTGCATCTTCTGGCAGTTGCTGCACGCATAGGGACCGAGGTCCACGCAGAAGCCGGTAGCTTTTGTTCCAGAGCTTGCCATTAAATTCTTTCTATTGCTGAACGCCAGTCACGTCGACGGCAATGGTTGGGGTTGATCCAACCGTCGTTGTGGCGCACAGTCCGTTTCCAGATCCAACGGCAAAGTATGTTTGTCCACCGAATCCAAGTTTTAAATTTAGAGAAGTCGTTACGGTAGTACTGGCAGCGTTGCTGTAAGTTGCGGTGCAGGTTCCAGCGTTGCATCCGGCAGGTGTGGCGCATGCTGTGCCTGTGCCACTTACAAACTTTATGGTGTCCCCGGTCGTCGTGCTATCGAGCTGAACGTCGATTCCGCACACATAGAAGTTAAGGGCGCCAGACGGAGTAACTAGAGCCGTTGTCGTGGCGGTGGTTATGTTTGCAAAGAAGTGGCTCTTGAGAACCTGAGCGTTTTGGCACGGGTCGGTTGTTCCAGCGATGTTTGTTTCTTGGGTGATCCATGGCGCTGGAGACTGATAGACGGTTGTGAGACTCGGGGAACCTCCAGATTGGCAGGCTGAGGAAATTGTGACCGATCCTGTCCCTGTTATAACCGTCGATAACCGGATGCGAAAGAAGCTGTAGCCGGTCACGTCTGACTGGATCAATCTGTTCGTACTGGCCTGAAACGTGACAATGTTATTCGGGACAGTGGCTCCCGCTATCGCATCGATTGCCCCGATCGTAAACCAGTTCACGCCGTCAATAGTGGTCTCCCAGGACGCGGCTCCTCCGGTTATTGTGGTTGTCTGGACCAGTGACACGCTGCATGACCCAAACGAGAAACTATTGTTGATAACAAGGGCCACCGCGTTCAGAGGCGTGGATGATGTCCACACAGCCAGCGGAGAAAGCTGCAAGCCGGCAGATGGCGCGCCAGCGGCAATGCGGCCGCCTGCACCCTGACCGAATGAAGAACCGACCAGGAGAATTAGGCATGCAAGATAGTGATGTAGTTTCATTCCCGCTCCCTCACACGGATCTTCGTTGTGACTTGGGTAGATGAGGTGGCCTTCAGCAGTGTGTCCGCAGCTCGGAAATTGAAAGCCCCTGAACTGCTCTGCTGGCCAGCTCCTAAAAGTGGGCTGTGTCCACGGCCTCTTGCAACGTCGTTTGCTAGCACCAGCGGCTCCGTTGCTGGGCCGACTTGGTAGGTTCCGGCAAAGCCGTCCTCTGGACTTTGGTAAATTAGCCCTTGGGGTGCTACGGACTCGTCTTCCATGAAATCGGCGTAGCGGGCCGGTATGGTCGAGAGTACGGCCACCTGCGCGCCGCCTGCTGCGTTCAAAGCAATCAATCGTTCGGCTGGCATTTAGCCTCCACCCTGAAGAAACTGGTTTAGGTCCTGGGCGCTGATGCAAAGTACTTCGCTGCCGTGCCAATTGGGGTCCGGATGCGTGACCGGATAAACCCGCTTCTCTCCCTGGTGATCTACATGACCAACCGAGTACAGCGCCTTTACCGTCTTAAGGAGGGCGTCAAAGCGTTGCGGCCCAAGCTCCACGCGCAACTCTTCTGAGTCGTACATGTTGTGGAAGGCTCCCAAGCGGTGACGGGCCGGATGAAGCGTCAATGTCGTGCATGCTGGAAACGCCTGGTGGTGCAGCGCCAGCTGCTCATCCTTGCAGGCCTGGCAGGTTCCGTTTGTGCAGTTGCCGTGGCTAGTCGCGACCATGCATGGCCTCCATCATTCGTCGGCTGAGGGTCTTTTTCTTCGCGGGCTGGTACTCTTCGTTGCCCCGCCCGGCCGCACGCTTTTCACTCTCCTCAATGGCCACCGCCTGCTGAGGATTAGTGACAACAGGTCCCGTCTTTGAGCCAGAGTGCAAGCGGCGTTGCTTGAACTTCTTCATTACTTCGTCGTAAGGCATCCGTCCTCCATTGACCCGCTCCCGCTGCAATGCCTGGGATCCAGCAGCGGTAAGCACTATTTCTCTCCGAAGGGCAGCGTTAGAGCGTAAGCTGAAGCCTCAGCGATTGGCCTGATGTCGCGCTTCCAGATTCCGTAGCGCTTGATCTCGTCCACAAACCCTTCCCAATCGTGCGGCACGCTAACCGGGATAAGTACGCCATCTTTTTCTTCCAGGCTCGCGTGCTTAAGTTCGTGGAAGACGAGCGCTTCCATCTGCCAATAGGTAAGCTTGCAGTCGCGGACATTGTTGGCCGAGAACCACACGATGAAGTCGCAGTTGCTAAAGTAGCGGAGCAGCCCGCTTGGGCGCTGGCACTTACCCAGATGCAGCTTCGGCTGAGTCGCTCCCCTGCGCTTCCACAGATAGCGGATGGCCGCACGCTGCAGGGACTGAAAGCATTCCTGGCTTTCAATCAGCGCTTCGCCAATCTTCGCCGCCTTTTCAGCCAGCACCCAATCACCTTCCGTGTCGAATACTTCCGTACCAGGGACTGGGAATTCTGCTCGCGGATCTCCGCCAAGAATCAGGTTCATGTGCATTGCGTGCCTTACTTCGCCGTCTGGTGTTTGACGACAGCTTTTGCAGTTGCCTTGGGATGGGCGACGGCATGAGCGACAGGTTTGGAAGTGTGGTGGTGGATGGCAACGATGACGGCCTTGCCTTTGTGGATGACTTTATTCACTCCCACGTAGGCCATTCCTGCCAGCAGGACCGGGACAAGTATGATCGGTGGCGGCATTTGCTCTATCTCCTTGAAGCGAAGTACCCAATAAAATAAAAGCGGGCAGGTAAGGTTCCTGCCCGCCGCCGTAGCCCTCGGGTCAGAGGCATGGCAACAAACGTCGATGGCTAAGCGCCGGGATCAATCGGGCGACTATTGTTGTAGAACGCAAACTTGGCCGCGTTTGGGCTCTGACGTAACCAGAGTCTCACGGCGGTCACAGCCCCACCAAGCGCCAATACCGCGTATGTCTTGAGGCATGCGCGTGACAGGCACAGGGGAGCGACTCCGGTGAATACTCCGCTGAGCGCGCCAATGGCCCCGCCCTCAGCTACTACCAATGCACTCTGTACTGACTTCGGCAATTCCGCCCAGAGGTTAGCGAAGAAGTTTTTCATGCTCTGTTTCCTTCCTGATGGTTCGCGGCCTGTTGCGCCAGGCGTCGTTAAGAAAACGCTCGAACCATTGTTCCCGTTGCAGTTCCGTCCAGGTATCAAAGAAGCCTTCAGGGAATCCCACTCGCCCGCGGGCCGCTTTGATTTGATCTGCCGTCTTAGCTGGACGCACGAAGCGCTGTGCAGCCATTACAGAGCCGGGAAGATTACAACCTGGAGTAACTGGGGTGCAGTCACGTTGTGTGAGGCAGTCTCGCCAAAGTTGACCGTGGCAAATAGCTGTTTGGTTAAGTTTAGAGTGCTCGATACAGCAGTACTCACGTCAACGGAGCCGCTCACCGTCTGTGATGGCGTCGAGTTGAGGGTATTCGTCCATGGACCAAAAGGACTCGAAGCCCACATCGTTCCGCTGGCGCCAGTGGCAGATGTTGTGAAGAGCGAACAACCTTGGATCGTGCCGGCAGCACCTTGGGTCTGCGTGGCAAAGGTGATCGTGGTAACACTCACTGGCGACTGACCTCGAGCGGCTGCCAGGTTGATCTTCACCGCGATAACGCTCGATGCCACCTGGGTTGCCGTGGCGATCTTCGCGCAAGCCCACCAGCTTCGTCCCTGAAAGTTGAAGTAGTTTGCCGGTATCAGCAGTTCCCCAATGTCTTCTGCGCTGTTGTTTACCGTGCCCTGGGCGGTGAAGTTGAAGGCTGCAAGCTGCGCTGTCCCTTGGCTTGCGTCGCCAACTGGAGGCAGGCCGGGTACCGGCTGATTTAGAAACGTGGTGTGCGCGGTGGCCACAGTTGGGACCTTTGAGGTTGACGTGATTGGAGCAAGCGCGGTGAAGTTTACGCCCATCGGGCAAGCAGGAATTATGGTCTCCAAAGTGGTGAGTGTTCCACCGCAGTTTGCTGCGGTGGTGTGATCCACCTCTGTACCCGAGGACCCACCCACTGCCGTTAGGTATACGCGATAACCCACAGCGCCGGTCGATGCGGCCGGTGCGGCCACGGTGATGCCGTTTGTGGTGCCACCGGTGGCCTGCGTGGTCTCGTTTGTGTTGCACAGCGACTCCCCGCCGAGGATGTCCACGTAGCTCACGCAAGCAATAACGTTGCCGTTGGTGAACGTGCCGCCTGCCACCGTGCCGGTGGTAGGAGCTGCGGCAGCCGAGATGTTCGTTGTCACGCTTGCCCCAGCCTTGTACCAGGTGCCGTTCACCGCGTCGTAGATCGGCTGGAATGCCAGCGTCGACGCGTTTTGGATGGTCGTCTTCGTGCACCCTTTTTGGTAAAAGTCATTTGTGACGATCACTGGGATAGCTGTGGTTCCAGCGTATGCCAGTGCCTCACCCAGGCCGCAGGTGCCACTCACGATGGTGTAGCTGGTGTGCGTGTTGGCCGGCGAAAGGCTCAACGTACAAGTGCCGCCGTTGATAAGCACAGCGCTTGGCGTCAGAGTCTCATTGAGAGCCGTGTTCGCATCCAGGATCTTCACCGATGGAATAGCGCCGGAGAGGCTGTTCTTAGTGCCAAGGATGTACTGGTTCACCCCGAGAGGGATGTAGCACGAGCTCTGGGCAAAACTGAAGCTCGTCGGAATGGGCGATCCTGTTGATGGCAGCGACCACTGCGCGAACTCTGCGGCAACGAGTTGGCTGTTCACCTTGTACGACGTCAATCCATCGTTGACTGGTCCGCTCTGGCCGATGGGCTGCTGTGCTGAGAGGCCGATAGCCAGTAGGCACACGATTGCGACTGCGAATAGGATTCGCTTCATTGTCTGAATCTCCTTATTTGGAAAGTGTTTTAGTGCGTGATCCGGTGTGACTCAAGTTCTTGATCGAGCTTTTCCTCGATCCGATCTAGCCTCTTTGTGGCATCAGCTTTGAAGTCAGTGAGCTGATTGCGAGTCACAAAGTCGTTCTTCACTGTGGCTTCCACCGCGGTAAGCCGACGCTCTTGCTCTTGCTGCACGTCGGCAAAGTGGGTGCGTGTTGCCGCGAAGTTCATCACGCCGTTAAGGCATGTAAGCAGGAGTGAAGCGAGGAGCGCGCCTAGGCTTGCTCCCTTTGGTAGCTTGTTTTTTAACCCAGTAATAAAGTCACCGGTTGGCATGTATTGACCCCGACGTTTCGGTGTAGAATTCTTTACCTATGAACCGCACAGCGGAAACAAATCTGCTCGAAGCTCTGGGGTCACTGCCCAGCTCGCTCTCCTTTGAGCAATTCGTGAAGCACCCAAGCATTCAAGCACTCAACCTCGAGCCATTATCTTGGCGAGAGGTCTACGAGCTGTACGACATGTACTGAGTGTTCACTGCACGAGTTCCAGCTTGCAGGGTCCGGGCGTCACAGTGTCGGTATTAGCCACGTTAAAGGTGAAAGCGAACGTCTGGTCCTGCGTGAAATCAATCGTCCCCGTGGCCTGGTTCACCGTAGGGCTGCTTCCAGGCTGAAAAAGCGAGAACCGGCCATAGGTCTGCGCATTCTGGACGCCCGGGTTGTTCCAGATTTCGAAGTATCGCCTCTGAACGCCTGCGCTTGCATCAGAACCGGTATCAAACGTCGTGCCCCCAAATTTCACCTTGTACGAGACAGCCGCCGCACCTGCGCTGTGGCTCGAGTACACCGTGAAGATTAGTCCCTTGCCGGGGCCAATCGTATTTCCCTTGATTGTGTAGCCTGAGCAAAGGTTTTGGTCTGCGGCATTCCCTGTTATTGCGCCAACCCCGTTGTTTTGCTGGATATTCAGGAGCGTAGTATTGTTCCCGCTACTAGGCACCGTAAGAGCCGCACCACGGACACTGATGCCTGTGTTGTCGCGGAGTGTTCCGGTTGTCCCGGCCGGTAGGGTTATATTCGCGTCCGTAAATCCGCTCGCGAAGATGTCCACATCCGTCAACGTGAGAGCTCTGAGAGATGCCGGGTTGAGCGTTCCGGCAAGATCTAGGGTGCTGTGCGTGATCGTGTTGGCGGTGTTCTGGATGAGCGGATACACACTTCCGCTGCCGGTGTTCAGCTTGATTCGAATCCTCGAATTCGATAGTGTAAGCCCCGTTTGTCCGCCCCACTGAATGTAGCCGGCTGGAGAGCCTGAACCGCGAATGTCGTTCATCATCACATCTACATCCAGGCGATCAATCGAGTGAGCCATATTGATGAACGCGCCGTTTGTGCCTGTACTCGATAGGTCCTCGTGTGTGCCAAAAATCTTCCAATAGGCATCGGTATTGTTTCCGGTGGCGAGTATAGACGGCCCGGTCACTGTGCCATCCAACTTGCTGTGGATGTTCGAGCCAGCGTCCACATAGAGACCATTTACGCCGTCCGCTGCAACGATCCCTGCCCCCGTCGAGGATGTGAACCAAATCGACGTCGAGATCAAACTGATATCTGACATCGACCCGCCGATGAGCGTCTGGTACGGACTGGCCAGACCGAGGTTGTCGCTACCGGAAAGAAATAGCCCGGTATCAGCAAAGATTGAAGAATTCAGCAGGGTAAACTGCTCAGCCGCCGTGTTGTAGATGCCAATGTTCCCAAAGTTAGAATTCGCGGTCGCGCTGTGTCCCAGCTGAATTTGAACATTCTCTAGGAGATCCCATTGCGAGAACGAAAATTGATTGGGATTGGACCCACCGGCATTGTCGCGCCCAAACATGATGGCGACGGTGGAAGGGCTTGAAGGCGCGCTGAAGAATGTGTCGAAGGTAAGATTACGAAACATCTGCGAGCCGCTCCCGGTGGCATCCCAGCAGGGCGTGCTTCCAGTGTTGCACTTCAGAACGGTGGTATTGGGAAGCAGCGCATAGTTCGCGCCACAACTCCCTGCGAATCGGCAACGCTGGCTGCCAACACCATAGATGTTCAACGCAGGCTTGTTGGTGTCATTTACAGACGTGCTAACAAGTATGACGCCAGGCGGCAGCTGGATTGCGCCTTGTCCCAGGTTGAATGCGTTCGTCAGGCAAAGGCTAATGGCTGGACCGTTATCGCTGTTCGTTCCAGCTACAACTCCATCAGCTGTGCAATCGCGGATCCAAGACAATGTCGCGCCGATTAGTGGAAACCCATTCATGTTCAGCGGCCCGTTAAGTGACTGCATAGCATTTCCTGCCGGTTGCGAGAACAGTGGAATTGGAAAAAACATGCCACCACCCTGGCAGACGGTTGCGGCAGGCAGTCCGTTTCCGAGATTTACCGTTCCACCAGAGCCGCCGCTCAGATACCAATACTGCGGGTAGCCAGGAACTGCGCGATGAGCTTGATTGCTGATGCTGGTCACGTAGCAAGTAAACGAGGGCTGCAGTTCGTCGTTGAACCGCAGCGTACAGACCGTAGAGTTTGACGTTGGCAGCGAGGCCCCAGCGACGAGCGCTGCGCTCTGCGAGTAATTGCCCCACGATCCCGGCGTTCCGGTAACTGAGCCCTGCAGGGTCTCGCTCCCTGATGTGGTAGACATCCAGACTTCGTAGCCGGTCGCCGTAGGAGGCTGGAGTATTGGAGCCGCGACATTTACCGTGCCGGTGGCCGTCAGGAGTACCGTTGATTCTGGTGATGCTAGTGTCCGGCCCGAAGCATCTTTGATCGTGAGCTTTGTAAAGTAGGTGGCGCTTGGCAGTGTGCCGCTGGCTGTGTTTGTGCTGAGCGCCGGCGCCAGTGCTGGATTGGGCTGGCCAACCACAAATCCGGAATTAGCGGATGGCGGGCCATCGGTGTAGCACTGGACTTCATTCGGCGCTACCAGAGCCACGCCGCTTACCGTTGCAGCCTGAGTCAGTGCGAAGGTGATGGTAGCGTTTGGCAGTCCACCCAGTGCAGGAGTCTGAATCTGTCCTGTCACCGTGCCGGCGTTGGCCGAGGTGGCAATCATCGCCAGGGCGAAGGCGAACATTCTGGCAAAACTCGTGTGAGTGGCCTGCCCAGCTCGCCTTGCCCCGGCAAATGGCTCTGGCGATTCTCCGCGACCTCCTTTCCTCACCGTATTCGATTTAACAACACTTGTCAGCACGCGTAGGGCGGCACCTATGGTGGTTAGCTGAAGGGGGGAGCGCCACCCTGCAAGCATGACTCTAATTTTCATCGTTCCTATCCTCGTCTTGGACTTGTTTGAACGTTTGTCGGAGCTGTCGGCGGCAGCGCGTTTACGCGACGATGCATCGCCGGCCGCTCCAACTTGATACCGCGCACTTTGGCTTCCTTCTGCGCGGGACAGTTCCCTTTGTGGTCACGCCCCAGCGGATGGCCGCAATCGCTGCAGAACCTCATAGCCAGTTAGCCTCCATCGGGCTCTTCTCACTGACATCCCCACCCATCTCGCCATGGGAATCCCTGTTATGCTCACGCTGTAGCCAGCCTGCAAACGCATAGGCATCCTGTGTCGCGGCAGGTCCAACTCGAACGGCCTTGTTGTCGCCTATCAGTGGCCAGAGTTTGACTTTGGCCAGGGAGCGCTCAACAAAGTCTTCAGCCTTGCGAATCTTTTTCTTATGAAGCAGCTCGCGCTTACGGGCCTCAGTAAGCCACAGCGTGCGCGATCCGCTATCTGGAAACGCCTGCGCGCCGGCAGCCGCTTCCATCTCGCTCATCTTGATCGTCGGCGCTGTCCGCTGGAATGCGGGACGCACCCGTAGGCGAATGTCGAAGCGCTTGCGTTTGCTGTTGATCACGATCGCGTGACCGTGCCGGACCAGGTCCCGCGCCGACTCCGCATCCATGCGCCAGGGCTCAGGTGTGTTGCTGTTCGGGTAATAGACACCGACTGTGTCATCCCGCTCTGGCTTCGCTTGCGAGATTTTCCCCGAGGCGCTAGAGGGATAGACAGAAACCGTGTAGATCTCGGTTCCGATCTCGATTTGCTTCAGTTGTTTGAGTTTTGCCGGCGTGAGCTCGGCTGAAGAGAGATGTGCCATTGGGCTACATCGGTGCAGCGGTTTGGCCCCCACCGCCTTTAGGCTGCCTTCCCTTATGTCTGTGGCGCGATGGTTGTTTGACCGCCGCGCCACACATTTTGCCCAGGTATAAGGAGAAGGTTGAGCAGACTGTACAGTTGACTACGGTAGTTATGCAATAGACCGTTTGGAATACACAACATCTTGGGTACTAAGGGTGGAAAGGGGAAAGCGGATCGCCCCAGCTGGCGACCCGCCACAGTAGCTTAGGACGTGGCGGAATTTGCGGATTCCGTGGTTGGCATCGGGATAAAACCACAATCGAACAGCCGAACGAACATCTGAGCCTTTTCCTGCCATTCGCTCGGGATATCTTCTAGTTTGGTAACACCGAAGCATGCAGCCATCGGGCAGTTGTTCCAGTCGTGGCAATTCCAATGCTCTGGCTTAATCGTTTCCTCGTACCGGCCGCCCGCGTGTAGCAGCGAATCGAGTTCCGTTGCTATGAATGCTTCGGCCTTCCTTGCCACCGGGCTCTTGATCTTGTCCAGACTCAGGGCCTCGCACCATCTGGCGTACACCGTTTTCGCGTTTGGTGCCTCCAGCGAAGTCAGGGCCTTGCACCCGCTGGCGTCCACCGTTTTCGCGTTTGGTGCCTCCAGCGAAGTCAGGGCCTTGCACCCGCTGGCGTACACCGTTTCCGCGTTTGGTGCCTCCAGCGAAGTCAGGGCCTCGCACCATCTGGCGTCCACCGTTTCCGCGTTTGGTGCCTCCAGCGAAGTCAGGGCCTCGCACCCGCTGGCGTCCACCGTTTCCGCGTTTGGTGCCTCCAGCGAAGTCAGGGCCTCGCACCAGCTGGCGTCCACCGTTTCCGCGTTTGGTGCCTCCAGCGAAGTCAGGGCCTCGCACCCGCTGGCGTCCACCGTTTCCGCGTTTGGTGCCTCCAGCGAAGTCAGGGCCTCGCACCATCTGG
>Ga0209168_10000289_pt1 | contig 54685 bp, 43 predicted proteins | sample Coa_R1_FD_187156 | JGI IMG/M metagenome (GOLD analysis project Ga0209168, IMG submission 187156) | Surface soil microbial communities from Centralia Pennsylvania, which are recovering from an underground coalmine fire - Coalmine... | ecosystem: Environmental > Terrestrial > Soil > Unclassified ...
ACCAGTTGCTTCTGCTATCTCAGCACGCCTTGTGCTATCCATACATTCCTCCTGGACACAAAAGTGTCCTCATTGAGGATGATGATTTCTTAGGCATTTATCCAGACGGTCGGAACCGAACGCTTACGACTCAAGCTTGGCTGAGCAATTTGCAGAACACTTTCGTGCGTTGGGGCATAAAGTTTCAGTGGAGGTTACTGAAACCGACCAAGACTTCCCTTGGGATGTAGTTGTGGTTCAACACATGGTGCCTCCTATGATGGGATCACTAGTTTTGAGAATTTACTGCAATCCGTTGCAGACGCTTGGGGAGGGCATAACGATGGTTGGGGTTGTTTTTCCGGTTCGAGGACACAATAGAGGCTCACGAACGCGAATTTGATTCTCAACGTGAAGGATCTTTAAGGGCTTGGGGAGTAGTAAGAATGCAAAGAGCTTGGGCCAGGCTTCAATGCGAGAACGGTAATGACAATCCTGAATTTGTTTTGGAACCGTGCTGATAGGAAGCATCATGCCAACAGATCAAGATCTTTGGAGCCTGAAGAGACACCAGCCTAAAGGCTCATCTGAGTGTCACTTTTTTCGCAAGAATCTTGCTCCTAAGGTAGGTGTTCGTCATCCTCACTACTGCTTCATTGTTTATCTGACGTTTGCCTACTCACCCGAGGATGCGAGGGGGCTGCCTTCTCCAGAAGATGAGGACACGCTTTTTGAAATCGAAAGTGTCGGCCTTCGCGAACTTGAAGCAGACGGACTGGCACTCCAAGTGGCTACAGCCACCAAATGCGGCGTCAAGGACTTCCTCTTTTACACTTCGGATCCCGAGCAGTTTTTGCTTAGAGCGGAGAAGCTCCGTGATTTATATCAGCAGTTTCGGGTGGGCTGCGAGATTGCATCCGACCCGGAATGGAAACACTATGAACAGTTTCCCTAACGTTTTATGGCTCGAAACGCTTTCGGTGGACAACACGTTGTCGGGAAGGCAGATCGCACGTTACCCAGGCTTGGAATCCGCCCGTCTGCGGCGGTTATAGCGCATGGCAATGTTCATGAACACGTTGCCGTTAACCGTATCAAAGCACATGACCAGCGATTCCTGGTCTTCGGTGCTCTTCTCGCCGGTTGAGGCGTCGTGGACGACGGGTGGCTGGATTTTAAAGCGGAAGCCTTGATCATTGAGTACGGTCACGGCGCTGCCGATGACCATGTTGGCGAGTTCGCAGACGGTTTCCCGCACTACGTCCTCGTTTTCAGGCATAGGACTGCCTGCCAGATAGCTGGCGACCTTGGCGGCTGTGGGCGGATCAACATCAAAGATGATGCGGCCTTCTATATCGCCTTTGATCGTCACCAGCGAGGCCACACCTTTCTTGCGGTAGGCTTCTTCGTCCATGGTGACATCGCCGACGTGGGTAGGGCACTGCAATGTCTCCGCCAAAACAGCGTCAGCGGCGTTGATAAAGGGTTGGATCAGCTCCATCTTCATTCGAATCAGCTCTCCTGGACAGCAGGCACAGACACTACGGCATCGTCGCCCATGACGTACTTGATGACTTCATAGAGGATTTCCGCCTTCACTGGTTTCTGGACAAAATGACGAGCGCCTTTCTGCAGCGCAGCCACAATGTTCTCCTGATAGCCAACGGACGAGACCATCACGATGCGGGCTTCAGGATGGGCGCGCACGATGCGCTCCGACGCCTCAATACCCTCCATCTGCGGCATGGTGATGTCCATGAGAACCATATCAGGACTGATGCGGTCATATTCGGTGATGGCAGTGCAGCCATCGCCTGCCTCACCAGCAATTTCACCGCCGAACGATTCCACCATCTTGGCGACGTTCTTTCGCGCGAAAACAGAGTCATCCACCACCAGGTAGCGGATCGCTTTGCGGTCCTTCCGAAGCAATACAGGAAAATGGTCCATACTCTCTCCTAAATTTCCGGGCTTTTGGCCCGCCTTCTCACTATTCTCTCGGACTTACGTCCGCTCATCCCCTGTGCGACGCATCCTGGGCTAACTAAAGCCGAGGACTACAGTCGGGGGACCTCTACATCTCAACCTCTACTGTCCGCGCAACCCGCTGCGGGCTGCATTGGATATTCAGCGTGTTAGCCATCATGTCCAGGGCTACCACACGCGTTGCATATCCTCTCTCGATTGCCGCCTTGGGCATGCCATAGACGACGCACGACTCCTCACTCTGGGCGATGGTAACGGCTCCCGCTGATTTCAAAAGCCCCAGGCCATACGCGCCGTCGTCGCCCATGCCCGTCATGAGAACGCCAACAGCGCGAGTGCTGAACTCCGTAGCTACCGAGCGGAAGAGCACATCCACGGATGGACGGTGCCCGTTCACTCTCGGTTCATCCGACAGCACCGCGATGTTTCCCATCGGCATGCGGCGGACTTTCACGTGGCGGTTTCCAGGGCAGATCAACGCGCGTCCGGCAATCAGCAAATCGCCTGACTGGGCTTCCTTCACGTCAATAGCGCAACATTCATTCAGGCGGCGCGCGAACATTTCCGTGAACCCCTCGGGCATGTGCTGTACGACCACGATGCTGCCGGGAAAATTGCCGGGCAGCTCTGCCAGCAAGTACTGCAAAGCGTTGGGACCGCCGGTCGAGATTCCAATGGCAACGAGTTTAGTCGGTTCTTTTCTGGGCCGATTTGCCAGCTTGTTGGCAGATCGTACCGGTTCCAGCAAAGCCCCTGGTTGTGGGGGCATGAGCTGGGTCATGGATGCAGCCTTGATTTTGCTAATCAGGTCATCCGCAATCGTCTCCATGTGCGCCGAGGCAGCGTCGTGCGGCTTGGCAACAAAATCGAATGCACCCAGCGCCAGCGCCTTGAAGGTGGCTGAAGCTCCTTCCGTGCTGTGGGCGCTGACCACGATTACGGGAAGCCGGTGCCGCCGGGTGATCTGCCGCAGCGTCTCCATTCCGTCCATGCGGGGCATGTCCAGGTCCAGGGTGATGACCTGTGGCTTGAGTTCCTCGATTTTCTTCAGTCCAAACGCCCCATCCATGGCCGTTCCCACAACTTCAATGTCGCTATCGCGCTCCAGAATCTGCGGAATCAGCTTGCGCATGAGAGCAGAATCGTCTACCACCAGGACTCGCACTTTTTCGCTCATGCTGTGGCCTCCACCATCCGGCGAATTTTACCCAGCCGGTTCACCACGCTGGCCAGGTTCAGAATCAGAACCACCGTTCCGTCTCCCAGAATAGAGGCGCCACTCACCAGATCGGTAGCCACCAGGTTATCGTCGAGGGCCTTAATCACGAGTTCTTCTTCCCCAACCAACTGGTCCACCACCAGCCCGAACTGGCGATCCCCCATGGCCACAATCACCACGAACATCTTCTCGCCTTTGCCTGGTTGCTTGGTGAGCACATTAAGGTGCACCAGGGTCAGCACCTGCTCACGAACCTGGATCACGTCATGGTGGTCAACCGTGTGGATGTCCTTTTGTCTGGCCCGGGTGATCTCAACAACAGATGCCAGGGGCACCGCATAAATGCGGCCACTCACGCGGAAGAGAAGCGCCTTGATAATGGCCAGCGTGAGAGGAACTTTCAAGTAGAACGTGGAACCTTTGCCTGGTTCCGTGGTGATAGTGACGGCGCCTTTGAGACGATCCAGGACAGATTTGACTATATCCATCCCCACACCGCGGCCGGAGATGGCGGTTACCTGGGCGGCTGTGCTGAGCCCTGGATGGAATATGAGGTTGAGCACCTGGCCCTCACTCAGGCCGGCGGCATCGGCGGAGGTAATAACCCCGCATTCGATCGCCTTTTCCAGCAGCTTGCTCTTGTCAATGCCGCGCCCATCATCGTGGACTTCAATCACAATCTGGTTTCCTTGATGGTAGGCGTCCAGCTTCACCGTGCCCTGGGCGGGCTTGCCGCTGTTGATGCGCTCCTCAGTGGATTCAATCCCGTGGTCCACGGCATTGCGCACCAGATGCGCCAGCGGTTCGGCCAGCATATCCAGAATGCTCTTATCCAGGTCAGTATCCTGGCCGCTAATCACCAGCCCGACTTCCTTGCCGCAGGACTTGGCAACATCACGCACCAGGCGCGGGAAGCGGCGGAAGAGCTGCTCCACCGGCACCATGCGGATTTTCATAACAGACTTTTGCAGGTCATTCACGATTCGCGCCTGGAATGCCATGGCATCGGCAAACTTCGACCGCAGCGGATCTTTGGGATGCTTCTTGTCAAACTCATTGATCGCCTGGTGCAGCATGCTCTTGCCTATAATGAGCTCACCCACCAGGTTCAGGACTGCGTCAATCCTTTCGGCATCCACACGCAGCACCGTCTCCGAGACATGGGAAAAGCTGGCTGATTGCTGCTCCGCGGCCGGCGCGGCGGCAGCCTGCGGCGCAACAGAATGTGTTTCGCTTCGCGTAGCGCTGCCTACTGGAGATTCGCTTCGCGTAGCTGCATTTCCCGCGGTGTCGTTGCGCAGAGCGTCATTTCGTGGAGCTTCAGTTCGGGGATCAGTGGAACTCGTCTCCTCCGCGAGGAGTGGCGGCTCGGTTTCTGGTTCATCCTCCATCACATGCTTGAAGATATCGAGCACATCATCCGAGGGATCTTGTGGCAGGGGACTCACCGGCTGTACGAGAATGTCCGCGATGACCGCGGGAATAAGGCACTTCTTCTTCACCCAGTCAGGGTCGTGCTCGCTGGCGATGGCCGCCTCAACCACATCAAGATCGTTGGTCAGTGTGCTCTGGTCGGGAAAGATGGCCAGCAAGCGTCCGCACTCCTGCACAACGTTGCGAATAAGCTGCATGGCGGCTCCTCGCATCGGGCAGTGAGGATCAATGCCAAAAGCGACGTTGTAGACCGTATCGCCCTTGCTCATGGCATCGTCCATCACCATCTGCTCATATTCGTTCCACGCAAAGCGCCCCTGCAGTTTATAGGGTGTGCTGCTGGCCGGCTTGCGCGTGAGTGAGAGAATTTGCTGGCGCAGCTCCTCTCCCGATGGTGGCTGCATATTGCCGCGATAAGCGGAAAGCATCGAACTGAAAGTGTCTGCGGCAATGAGCACAGCTTCCGCCATGGCTCCGCCGCTGCTTTCGGCAACTTCCGGCGTCAGCAGATCTTCAAGCTGGTGGGCGAGTTCGCTCAATTCCTGATAGCCGCATGCGGCCGAATCCCCTTTCAGCGTGTGCACAGTGCGCCGCACCTGCCGGATGATCTCCGCGTCACCCGGACGCTTCTCCAGCTGGAGACCTTCTTCATTGAGCACCTGCAACAATTCGGTTGCGCTCTCAAAGAAAAGTTCTCGCAGCTCGGAGGCTCGCTCGTCGGAGAAAAAACTCACGTATGCGCCTCCATCCGCTGATAGGCTGTGCCATTGTTCTGATGGATCATTCGGAACTTATCGGACAGCCCGAACAGGCTCTCCGCGTGGCCGACAAGCAGGTACCCTTCGGGGTTCAAGCAGCGGTAGAACTTATCGATCAGTCTTTTTTGCTCTGCCTCATCGAAATAAATCATCACATTGCGGCAAAAGATGATGTCGTTCCGCTGCGGAAGGAATTCGGTCTTGAGATTGTGGAAGTCAAAGTGGACCAGGTCTTTGAGCGGCTTCTTTACAGCATATTTGTCGCCCACCTTGTCGAAGTAACGCAGCCTGTAGGCATAGTCCACCGGCTCCATGTGGGTTTCCGGATAAACCGCTTCCTGGGCCGCCCGAAGCACGGAATAGTTGATGTCTGAAGCCAGGATCTCCACTTTCCAGGGAAGCGGGATCAAAGGTTTGGGTGAGGGCATTTCAAACGGAAGAGGATTGCGCAGGTAGTAGTAGGCCAACGCATCACAAACCAGCATGGCCATGGTGTATGGCTCCTGGCCGGTTGAACATCCGGCGCTCCACAGCCGGAGAGTCCAATCGCGGCGCTCTTGTTTGCGATGCAATACCTCCTCCAGAATCACTTTGTGGAAGAGATCAAGCTGCGGTTTATTGCGGAAGAAGCTGGTCTCGTTCACCGTCAGATTTTCCAGCAGGGCGACAAGCTCTGCCTTGCCTTCATGACTGGTCAATAGACGGTAATAACCGTAGAAAGTATCCAGGCCGCAGTGTTTCAGGCGCCGGGACAGCCGGTCCTGAAGGAAATGCGCGCGGCGTTCATCAAAATACATGCCGCATTCCTGGTAGATGAGACTCTGCAACAGCTTGAGTTCAGCTTCGGTAATTTGAATTTCGATGCTTGGTGTAGCCATCTGCCCCCACAGGTGTTGTTCGTCGCCGGTTCAATTATGCAGACGCAGCCGCAGTCGCAGCCGCCGCCTGGGACTCGGAGAGCTCGTCCAATCGTCGTAACTCGCCTTTTTGCAAGATCTTGGTCAAATCAATCATGATGATCAGCCGTCCACGGAGCTTGCCCACCCCCGTGACATAGTTCAACTCGCCTTCCTCGAAGATGTTCGGTGGAAGGTCAATCTCTGTTTCCGGGACCTTAAGCACTTCTGAGGCCGCGTCCACAATCAGCCCAACCATCTTGCGGTCCACTTCAACCACCAGGATCCGGTTCTTCTTGCCGGACGAAATTTCTCTTTCACCAAAACGCTTGCGCAAGTCGATCACGGAAATGATCTTTCCACGAAGGTTGATTACGCCTTCAACGTAATCAGGCGCTTCGGGGACAGACGTGATGTCCGGCACGCGCACAATCTCATGGACCAGTGAGATGGGCACGCCGAAGGTTTCCCGCCCTACCCGGAAGCCGACAATCTGTAGCTCCTTGGACATCAGGAAATCCTCCGCAACTTAGTTATAGGATGGCGTGGCAGTTGCATACCGACCCGCCCCTCCCCTCTGCGCCCGTTGTTCATCGCCGCGCCGGGACATCCCATTGCGGCCGTCACCGTTGTGGCTGGCCTCCAGGATGAACCGGTCCATCGATTCCAGCATGGAGCGCGCCATCTTGGACATCTGTTCCGATGAAGCGGCCAACTCCGTAGACCCCGAAGAAGAACGCTGCACGAGTTCACGCATTTTCTCCATCGACCGGACCACAGCTTGCGCCCCTGAAGCCTGCTCTTCCACGGAAGAGTTGATTTCATGGGTAATCTCATTCAGCCGGGTTGTGGCCTTGCCAATTTGCGATGAGCCGCGCGACTGCTCGTTGGTGGCCGCCCCAATTTCCTGGGCGAACTTGTAAACCTCAGCCACAACGTTGGAAATCTTCTTGAGTGCGCCGCTCAAGTCACCACCCAGGGTCAGCCCTTCATTCACAATGGTGGTGCTCTTTTCCATGTTCTCCACGGCCTTGCGTGCCTCTTTCTGAATGCTTTGAATCAAGTCGGAGATTTCGCGCGTGGACTGCGCCGATTTTTCCGCCAGCTTTCTCACCTCATCGGCCACCACGGCGAATCCCAAGCCGTGCTCGCCGGCGCGCGCCGCCTCAATGGCTGCGTTCAGCGCCAGCAGGTTGGTCTGCTCTGCCAGATCGTCAATCACTTCAATGATCTTGCCGATGTCATCCGCGCGCTGGCCCAGGACGGAGATGATTTCTGAGGAAGAGACGATTGCGGAATTGATCCGGTTCAGGCCATCCGTCGCCTTTTCCATGGTGGTGATGCCGCTGTGCACCTCGTCCCGCGAGCGCTGAGAAATATCCAACAGCACTTTGGCGGTATCCGCTACCCGCTGAATCGAGGCCACCATCTGATCGATGGAGGCCGATGTCTCACTCACGTTGGAGGACTGGAGTTGAGTGCTCTTCACCATGTTTTGCACGTTGATGCTCATCTCGTGCATGGTGCTGGTGACTTCATCGATTGCCGAGGCCGCCTGAACGCTGATCTTGGCGGAGTCATCGGACGCGCTGGCCACCTGGTTGGAACCGCTGGCCACCTGGGCTGCGCTGTCACGAACATTCTTGACCAGGCTGCGAAGGCCGAACGTCATCTCGCGGAAAGCATTGCCCAGAGTGTCACGCTGGGAACGCGGACTAATCTCCGCGGAGAGATCGCCTCCGGCAATGGCTTCTGAGATTGCCGCCATCTCGCGCAGATAGTCCACCATGTTGTTAAAAGTGCGCGCCAGGTCGCCGATTTCATCTTCAGAGTGGATTTCAACTTTCTGGTCCAGATCACCGGAGTTGGCGATCTGGCTGGAGACTGAAATAAGCTGCGTCAATGGAGAGGTAATTGCCTTTGCCGACCGCAGGGCGATGGAACCACCCAGCACCAGCACCAGCAGGAAACCGATCACTGTCACCAGCATGGTGGTAATGCTGGCCGTTCTGTCTGAGGTTTGTGATTTGTCCATCATGGACCTGATCATTCCATCCAGGTCATTCAGTGGACCCACTTCCTTATCCAGCCAGGAGTTCGGCTCTGCCTGGAGGTAAGCAATCTGCAATTCAGCCACTGTGGAACTGCCGCTATCCACTTTGCGGCGCTTGTCCATGAGTGGATTGGCAAAATCTGACAGCCAGCTCTCTTCAACCTTGCGTACCTGGTCGAGTAAGGCCCGGGCGCGAGCGGCGTTTTCACCCAGGGCGGAGGCTTTGTCTTTGGCGGTATCAATCAAGCCGGTCAATTCCGCTTCGGCGTCGATGAGCGCCTTGGATTCGCCATTGTCTCCACTCAAAAGGAAATTGCGCAGCCGGAGCTGGTTCTGCATCCTCACCTGGTCCAACTTCGCCTTGGCCTGGACCAACTCAATCACCTGGTCGGCCAGCGTTTTTGCGCTCCGTTCGTGCACCACCGCAAAAATATTGGCCATGAACAGGATAAGGACGATGATCAGGATCGAACCGAATCCCCAGTACAGTTTCTTGCGAATACTCATGTCAAAACCTCTCTGCGCCGCCTTTAGCGCACGTCTCAGGTAAGCGCCTGCTTGTCCGCAGCCGTTGTCACACCCAAGGCAGAAGTCTGCGGACACAATTTCCTGACTGAGAAGAAAAGCAATGACAGGGCCACGAACACGAGAGTAGGTACTTTCGGAACCTGTATGTATCTAACTGATTGAAAATAAAGGGTAATACTTAGACCCAGGCGAAGGTTTGGGTAACCAGGAGGAAGCAGATGTCTCATTTGGCGGCCCGATTCTCCGGCCCGCCATCTCAGACTGAGATGAAACTTGACTCTGAGAGTGCACACGAAGGTTCTAGACCCGATTTGTATTGACTCAAAATGAGATTTCAGAGTACTTTCAAAGTTCCCCCAAAAAGTTTTGCCAATCCAGATCTAAATGACACAGTCAAGGAAACCTGGGGCACGCCCCATCACCGCGGACATACCTTCCAGCCCCATGCAAAAGGTGCTGGAGGCCTGCACTCAGTTGTCGCTGCTGAGTGGGGACCAGCCGGCTTTGCGCAGCTACATTGCTGAAACGGCACGAGATACGCTGCAGGCACTCGTCGCGGGCATGCTGGTGAGAGAAGACGAGACTTACGTACTGGGCAGTCTTTCAAGTGAAGGAGCCGCGGACCTTACAACGTCCTCTTTGATCTCTCACGCCAAAGCATTTGCCATTCAGGCCATCCAAAAGAAGAAACTGATGAATTTCAGTTTGAGTTCCAGTGGGGAAGTTGAGACGGCGTATCACGGGCTGGCCGAACCGGTCATAACCTCTCATTCCGTGACTGTTTTGGTGGTCTTGAGAAGCCAGGCTTTCTCAGGCGATGAGATTTCGGCCTTTGGCCTCCTGGGAAACATTGCCCGGCTCGCGCTGGAGAATGCGGAACTGGCCGGCCTGGCCTCCGCTCAACAGCAGCACCTGAATCAACTGCTGGCAATCTCTACGGAACTCGGGGCCACATCCCATTTGGACAGCTTTTTGAGCAAGTTCGTGGTTCGAGCAGCGGAATTTCTGGGATTTGACCGGGTGTTTGTAGCGCTGGTAGAGGGAATGGAGTGCCGGGTCCGCTGGGGATGCATCAACGGGGTGGCCAATCCTTTAAATGTGGAGATCTCCACCGCCAGCAGCCGTCGCATTTTGGAAAATAAGGAAACCTATGTAACGGATGACATCAGTGAGTTTCCTCCTGCTGACCAAAAAGGCGCTGAGATGCAGTCCGGGCGCCGTATGAGGCAATATTTGGGCGTTCCTCTGCTTACCAGTGATGGACGAAGCCTGGGCATTCTTGGTTTGCTGGACAAAAAGGATGGCGCCAGGGTTGGAGAGAGCGATGTCGCGCGGGCCAGGGCATTGGGCGCGGAAATAGCAGTGGCGCTGGAGGCGGCACACAACCTCCATCTATCGGAACAGCACAGAAAGCGCGCTGAAAACCTGATGGAAATGGCGCTGGAACTGGGGTCGGCGCTTCGCTTGCCGGAGTTCGTGAAGAGCTTTACCGCCCGCGTGGCCGGCATGATGCAGGCCAAAAGCGCGGTTCTGGCGCTGGCCCAGGGAAGCAGGTTGGAAAGCGTTGGTTTCTTTGGCATCAAGCTGGAGCGGCACCTGCAACGCAAGCTGAGCGCAGCGCTATCGCAGTATGCGGAAAAACATCCCGATCTCAAGATTACCGGCAGCGGTGTGCCGGCGTTGGGAAAAGAAGTCACCGATAGTTTTGGCTGGGAGAATCTCACCTTGGTGCGCTTGGAAGGGACTGAGGGAGACCTGGTCGGGATCCTTTGTCTGGCGGATATCAGCAAAGAGCTGCTGCCCAACGATCTCAATTTGCTACAGGCGTTAATCGGCCACGCTTCGGTGGCCTTGGAGAATTCTCGCCTGTTTACACGCATTACCCAATCGAGCCGGCAGTGGGCGGAAATTTTTGATTCCATCACTGACTTTATCGTGGTCCACGACGACCAATACCAGGTGCTGCGCGTCAACCGTTCGCTGGCGGAGTTCATTGGCGTGCGGCCGGCCGAGTTGATCGGGCTCGGCATGCGCGCCCTGATCTCGCTTTCTCCGGATACGGTGCAGCCCTGTCCTTTCTGCCGCAACGAGGACGGCTCGGACGAATACCTTCATCCCTCGCTGGAGCGGAGCTATCTGGTTTCCACCTCTCGCGTTCACGGCGCGCTCAATGAAGGATTGCAGACCGTCCATGTCCTGAAAGATATTACTGACCGCCGCGAAGCCGAGCGCCGCTACCGGGAGTTGTTCGATAACGTGCAGGAGGGGGTCTTTTTTGCCTCCCCGGAAGGCCGTTTCATTGAGGTCAATGACGCCCTGGTGCGTATGCTGGGTTACCAGAGCCGGGAAGAGCTTCTTAAACTCGATCCCGAAACCCAGGTTTACCTTTCCACCGAGCAGCGCGACAAGATTTTCAAGCTCCTCAATGAGCAGGGATCTGTCCAGAATTTTGAGGTATCGCTGCGGCGCCGCGATGGCACGCTCATCCATGCTCTTGAAAATGCCTTCGTGGTGCGCGATGGGCAGGAGAAGGTCCAGCAATACCGGGGTGTTCTCCTGGACATAACCGACGTGAAGAATTTTCAGGCGCAGTTGCAGCGGGAGCGTGACTTCACCAGCAAGATTCTGAACAACACGCAGACCATGATCATGGTGGCGGATACGGCCGGATTGATCAGCTATGCCAACCGCCGTTGCTATGAGGCGGGCGCATTCGATCCCCAGGCGCTGGTGGGAAATCGCCTGGACAAAATCATTCCTGCATCGCACATGCGCCAGTTCTCGGAAGCGTTTAACAACAGCCTGCATGGAAGCCAGGTGGACAATCTGGAAATCTCCATCGTGCGCGGCAACGGTTCGCAGGCTAGATTTTCCGTCAACCTGAGCCCCATGCGGGACGAGGCCGGTGACGTGAACAGCGTGGTGGTGTTGCTTACCGACATCACGGACGCTGCCATGATCCAGGCCAAACTGATGCACACCGAGAAAATGGCCGCTGTGGGCCAACTTGTTTCCGGCGTGGCGCATGAAGTGAACAATCCGCTCACGGCGATTATGGGCTTCTCTGACCTGCTCATGGAAAATCCGGACATTCCCGAGAGCGCCCGCAAGGACCTGAGGGTGATTCTGGAAGAGTCAAACCGCACGCGTGAAATCGTGAAGAATCTCTTGAGTTTTGCGCGGCAGCGTCCGCCCCAGCGGCAGGGCCTGCAGATCAACGCGGTCCTGAACCGGACAGTCGCCCTGCGTGCATATGACTTCGCCAATTCCGCCATTGAGGTGATAAAAAAATTCGATGAAGGTCTGCCGCATCTGGTAGGTGATGCGCATCAGCTCCAGCAGGTGTTTCTCAACATTCTGAATAATGCTTTTGACGCTGTGCGTTCCACGGGAAGGCCGGGCGTCATTGAGATTGAGACCCGCCATCGCCAGGACTGGGTGGAGATCCTGTTCCGCGACAATGGCGAAGGAATTAAGAACCCCGAGCGCATCTTCGATCCTTTCTTCACCACCAAGGAAGTTGGGAAAGGTACAGGACTGGGCTTGAGCATCTGCTATGGAATCGTTCGCGAGCATGAAGGTGAGATCGTTTGCTCCAACAACAAAGAGATGCCTGGAGCCACGTTTACCGTTCGCCTGCCGGTCAAGGCCAGGGCCGGGCAAAAGCTGGCGGTAGCGGCAACGGTGAGAGCGTGAGCAGTCCAGCCACAGAAACCTTGCCTCTGTTGCTCATCGAAGACGAGCGGTCAGTGATGGACTTCATCCGCACCGCCCTGGAGCGGCACGGGTATTCATGCCGTACGGCCAGTTCGGCGGCTCAGGGTATCACCATGCTCGAATCCGGAAGTTTTAATGGGGTGATTTCGGACATGCGGACACCAGGTGGCGCCAGCGGCGCGGATGTCTATGCTTGGATTACCCGCAACAGGCCCGAGTTGAAGGAAAGAATGCTCTTCATCACGGGCGACACAGTGAATGAAGAGACGCTGAGGGCCTTGAATCACACAGGCGTCCCTTATATTGAGAAGCCGTTTCGCGTGAAGGATCTGATTGCCAATGTCGAGAAAATATTCGGAAGGGCGAAATGACGAATGACTGACGATCTCCGGGCACGATTCCTGATTGTGGATGACCATCAGAGCATTCGCAAACTCTGCATGACCGTCGGGGGCTCTCTGGGTCTTCACTGCATGGAGGCGGACAGCGCGGAAGAAGCGCTGGCTTACATGGAGACCGATTCGCCGGACATCATTCTTGCCGACCTCATGATGCCCAACATGAGCGGCCTGGAATTCCTGCCCAAGGTCAAGCAGATCCTGCCGCGGACTGAGATTGCCATCATGACGGGCCATGGCTCGATTGAGACTGCGGTCCAGGCAATGAGACTTGGGGCCTATGACTACATCACCAAGCCTTTTCGTATTGAAGAACTCAGGCTGCTGTTGAACCGGATGCAGGAGAAGGTGAAGCTGGTGGCGGAAAACCAGTTTCTGCGCGAGCGCGTAGGCGCGGAGATGGAGTTGAACGGCATCGTGGGGTCATCGTCGAAAATCCAGGATGTCCTGCGGATGGTCGCCCGCCTCAAAGATACCCGCACGCCGGTGCTGATTACCGGTGAGAGTGGTACCGGCAAGGAACTGGTGGCCAGGGCGATTCACTACCGTGGATCCTTTGCCCAGCGTCCATTCGTTGCCGTGGACTGTGGCTCGCTGGTGCCTACCTTGATTGAGAGCGAACTTTTCGGCTATGAGAAGGGCGCATTCACCGGAGCGCTCAAATCGAAAGAGGGCCTTTTCCAGGCAGCCAGTGGAGGCACCATCTTCCTGGACGAAATTGGCGAGCTCTCCATGGAAATGCAGGCCAAGATGCTTCGTGTTCTTCAGGAAAAAGAAGTGAGGCCCGTGGGCAGCAATCATAAACTCAAGGTGGATGTGCGCGTGATCGCGGCGACCAATCGCGATCTGGAATCGGCGTATAAAGAGGGAAAATTCCGCAAAGACCTTTACTTCCGGCTCAATGTGGTCACTCTGCATCTGCCTTCGCTGCGCGAACGGAAATCTGACATCCCCACGCTGGTTCACTATTTCCTCGATAAGGTTGCCCCGGAGCGAATGATCGCCGTCTCCCCGGCTGCCATGGAGTGCATGCTGCAATATGAATGGCCGGGAAACGTTCGTGAACTGGAAAACGTGGTAGAGCGCGCCGTGGCCCTGGGCAGCCAGGACACATTGGAGATCCATGAACTGCCTCCGGCCCTCCATAACGGGTCAGGCCCTCCGCCGGCCATCGGGCACAACGGAGCTCAGCCCAAACCGGCGGGTTCCGGTACGGACTTGGAAGAACTCGAGCGAGTCACCATCCAGCGGGTCTTTGAGCAGGTCAACGGCGACAAGGTGCTCGCCGGAAAAATGCTGGGCATCAGCCGCGCCACGCTCTATCGCAAGCTCAAGCGCTACAACATCGCCATCGCGAAGGGTGCGACCGCGACATCATGATCCGGCCAAGAGTAATTATGTACTAGTCCTACCCAGTGTATCTCTGAGCAATTGGGAGCAGTTGGGCGTGCCTGCTTAGGTCGCGATATTCGCGGGATACCAAAGAGGCCGACCGTAAATGCGGAATGAGCAAATTCTTAAATAGCGAATACGCGATGGGTGGCAGACTCTGCACAGCTGCCGCTAACACTTGGCGGAACTGAAACTTCCCGGAAACTATCAAATGTTTCCAGCCGCCGCTACCTGCCGTTGTCAATTAACCAACTTTTAACAGACTTTCCGGAATAACCGAGGCCGCATTTCAGTCTGAATACATGCAGCGCTTCGTCCGTGCAATCAGACACTGAGTTCTAGCCTGAGACATCATGCTTTGAATGTCCTCGTTGTGGGTGGTTTGGTTGAAGCTCTGCCTTGGAGTTCTTTCGTTTAGAAGTTACAAATCATTCTCAGAGGAGGCTTACAAATTGAAACATGGAAAGGTTTCTTTCTCGGCGACCCTTTTGGCCGCTGCAATCTTTGGCCTTGCAGGAATCTCACAGCAGTCCGCCACCGAAGCGCCCGCGGGGTTCAGTACACCGACTCTGTCCGTCAATCCGGGATCGCAAAGCGAGAGCAACGGAATAGCCGAGCCGCCCGGCGACATCTTTGCAGTTGACCAACAACACTTCGAGCACCGCGAAGATGCCGCGAGTGGCTTGGGGCCGGTGCATAACGCAACCTCGTGTGTGGAGTGTCACCAAAACCCGGTCAGCGGCGCGGCCAGCCAGATAACGGAGATTCGCGTTGGGCATAAGGATGCGAACGGCAATTTCGTAAACCCAACCGTCCTTATCAACGACGGGGCGAATACGATCTCGGGGCGCTCGATCGTCAACGACCGGGCTACTTGCCCGCAGGCCCAGGAGCACGTGCCGTCGACGGAAGACGTCCGTACTCTCCGCGCCGTTCTGAACACCCTTGGCGATGGGTTTGTCGAGGCAATTGACGACAAGGTGTTGCTGGCCATCGCTGCGAACCAACCCCGGCTCAGCGGCGGCAGGATACAAGGTGAAGCCATCCAGGTACCTGTCCTGGAGGCGTCCGGCAGCACGCGAGTGGGCCGATTCGGCTGGAAAGATCAGCACGGTAGCATCCTCTCCTTTGCGGGTGATGCCTATCTAAATGAACTGGGTGTGACGAACCGCTTGCGCCCGAAAGATGTAACCACGGTGTGCAAGACGACCTCCGACCCGGAAGATACCCCGGATACCCTCGGGCTCGCGGATATCGATCACTTCGCACAGTTTATTCGTGGAACCAAGGTGCCTCCACGCGACGAGATTCTTGCCAGTACTGCGCCAGCCCAGGCGGGCCGCGATCTCTTTGAAGACCTTGGCTGCAGCATCTGCCATGTTTCCACTTTTACAACCCTGCCGGCAGGCACACAGATCAACGGAGGAGCGTTTACCATTCCCGATGCCCTCGGAAATAAAATCATCCATCCATTCAGTGATTTTCTGCTGCATGACATCGGCACTGGGGACGGGATCGTGCAGGTTGGGCCACAGGATACAGCCAACAAAATGCGTACGGCCGCTCTATGGGGACTCCGCATGAGATCGAGATATATGCATGACCTGAAATCCCTGACGCTGGAAAATGCAATTCTTCGGCACCGGCGCGAAGCGCGCCACGTCACTGTGCGGTTTGCGGAACTATCACCGGAAGAAAAGAACGAATTGTTTGCATTCCTCAACTCCCTTTAAACACTCAAGACTCTTTGGCCGGAGCGCACCTCAAACGGTGTGCTCCGGCTGAACGCCGCAACCCATCCCCTCGCGTTCGCGCGCATGTTCACCGAAGAAGGATTTCAGCAGGTAGACAAAAGTCCACTATGCAGCTCAATAGAAATGGCTCCGGGAAGATTCTCCGGAGCCATTTGTTTTAGGAAACAGGTTCAGGCCTGGCTGACAATTACCTTGCCGGTCATTTTGGGATGCAGCTTGCAAAAATAGGAGTACTGACCGGGGTCTTGGAACATGAACTCGAATTTTTCGCCCGTATCCAGCACGGGTGAAGAGAACCTGTGTTGTGTGCTTTCGACGTTATGCGGCACATCGTCGCCGTTTTTCCACACGACTTTTGTGCCGGCCTTTACTTTGATTGGGGTTGGGTTAAAAGAGAAATTGTCGATCTTGACGGTTGTTTCGCTACCCGATGATGATGATCCTGTGGAGGAATCAGCTTTGTATCCTTCCGGCGCATTGCCGGAGAGGGTAGAATCCACAACCGCAAGGTGATGATTGCCCATCACGTAGTTCACGTCGGTGACACCCAGTACATCGCGCAACTTCTCGGCAGGTACCTTCATCGGTCCCGGGGATGGAGCGCTTCCCGGTGCGGGCTGCGGAAACGCAGTGGACATGGCGGTGTGAAACGATACGTTGCCTTCCGACTTCTGCATGATTTGATGAATGTGGCCGTTCAACACCGTCACCGAGCCGAACTTCTTCATATACGACAAGGCTTGGGCGCTATCGTCGGTGCCCCAGCCCCACTGGAGATAAACCGCCCACAACGGAATGTGGGCAAAGACCACAAGAGGAGTGCTGTGAGATTTCCCTTTCAGGTCATCTTCAAGCCATTCGAGTTGCTCATGACCGAGCGAACCCATGCCCCCCGGCTTCAGATTCGCAACATTCACGAGGCCGACAAAATGAACGCCCTTATGGTCAAAACTGAACCAGCCGTTCCCTTTCTTCTTGTTCCCTTGCGGATCCTTCCCATAGCGATCAAGGAATTGCTGTCCGTTGTCGATGATGTCATGCTCTCCAGGCACATACACAACTTCCTTGCCGGCGCCCTTGAGCAATTGGTCCAGAGTATCAAATTCGCTGGGCTTTGATAAATGGGTGAGATCGCCGGTGTGGATAATGAAATCCGGTTGGCTGCTTATGCCCTTGATCTTGTCCATGGCGGCTTGCAAGGTTGCATTCACGTCGGTGTTGGCCGGCTTGTCGAAGCCGATGTGGCTGTCGCTGATTTGGACAAAAGTGAACCCCGCACCTTTCTCCGCCTTGTTGCGTGCCGCGCCAAACAGCGATGAGGTTGGAATTCCAGCGCCCATCGTCCATACGATGCCCGTTCCGGCCCAGGCCATGCACTTCAGAAACCCTCGACGGTCGATTCCGTCGGAGCTTTGTCCTTCAATAATGTCCTTGTTATCCGCTTTTTGGCCCATCTTGAACCCACCTTCCAAGAAACCAGGTATTCAGCTCATTTGTCGCTGCTGGATTAACAACTCGTGAGGAGGGTTTTTTATTCCGTACTCGCGTCAGATTTGTGTAATGCCACATTTTTTAGGGCAAAACCGAATCCTGAGGCCGCGTCGGAATAAAAGTGGGGATCGGGAAGTCTTTATCTCCGCAGTTGAATTATTTGGAAAGGCAGATGACCCCGACCCCCCATCAGGAGCGACTCAGAGATTTCGATTTGTTGGTTCTGCGTCACCTGCCTTCGGCACTTAATTTGGCGCGTTGGTATGTGCGCAACGATGACGATGCAAAAGATCTGGTTCAGGAGGCAATGTTACGCGCCTTCAAGGCATTTGCCACTTTTCGAGGCCATGACGGCCGAATCTGGCTGTTTACGATCATCAGAAATCTATATTTCAGCGCCGTTGCCAGGAAGCAACCGGAGCCGGCTGTCTTTGACGAAGAGACGCATCCCCCTCAGGAACCCGTTGACAATCCCGAACTCATATTGCTCAGACAGACCGACAGCCAGACCGTAAGGAAGGCGATTGAGAGTCTATCGGCTGACGTTCGCGAAGTGTTGATCCTGAGGGAACTGGAAGGCCTTTCCTATAAAGAGATCGCCGATGTCACCAAAGTGCCCTTGGGAACTGTGATGTCACGTTTGTATAGGGCTCGGGAGCAGTTGCGGCAATATCTGGCATCCTATTACGCCGTTAAGAGAGTGGGCTGAGCCGGTCTGAAGACGGATAGAACGGTGCAGCAAGCAAATAGAAACTCCAAACAAGTAATGTCGATATGAAAGGAGACTGGAATGCTGTGTCGGGAAAGCAGAAGGCTTCTTGGTGCTTATGTCGACACTGAGCTCGATCTCGTGACCAGTCTGGCCTTGGGAGACCACGTGGTGTCATGTGCTGCTTGTGCTCATGAGTTGGACAGCCAGCAGTTGATCAAGAGGTTGGTTCGTGACGCGGCCCCGAATATCGAGTGCTCGCCCGACCTGCGGCAGAAGATTCTGCGGACTCTGACAGCGCAAGAAGACAAGCCCACAAGTGCGCTCTGGCGACGTACTGGCGTTCAGCGTGCAGGAGCCATGGCTGCTGTCATAGTAGTCCTCTTGATCGCGGTCTACTCTCTCCGCACCGGCATCGATAAGATGCCCCTCAACGAAGTCATCGACAATCACATAAGGTCTATGTTGGCGAATCACCTGGCTGATGTGGCTTCTTCGGACCAGCATACAGTAAAGCCCTGGTTCAACGGCAAGCTCACCTTTTCACCCGAAGTTACGGATTTTGCTGATAAGGGCTATCCGCTCGTTGGTGGAAGGCTGGATTATATGAATCATGAGCCTGTCGCGGTAGTTATCTATAAAAGGCGGCAACATATTATCAACATATTCAGTTATCCGTCGACTGCTAGCATTAACGCAGTAGTCTCTGAAGAGCGCGGTTACACCATCATACATTGGAGTTATCGGGATATCGAATATTGGATGATTTCGGACTTGAATCGTCATGAGCTAGAGTCATTGGAGCAATTGCTAAGGGGTTAATCGGTGTCCGGCCGCAATGATTCACAGGAATTGAGAACAACTCGCGCCTCCGTCGAAGACCCATTTTGGAGAAAGCGTTGGATACGTGAAACTTAACGGTGACTTCTGTGATATTCAGCCGGCTGGCAATTTCTTTGTTGGAGAGCTGCAAGCGAACAAGCTCGCATACTTCACTTTCTCTCTTTGAGAGGCTTATATGTTGGGATCCGCCAGTCGCCCGCGCCAGGGAGGAATCAGCGACTGTTTCCTCATGGCGAGAGGCAGCTGCGAGCACTGCGTCTGGCAATCGCTTGAGATTGTCATATTCAACCAAATCTGCGATCCAACCGGGAAAAACGCGGCAGAGCCGGTCCCCAAATTCCCGGCTGCCGACAAGGACCAGGCGGGAGTGTGGAAAGCGGTTTCTGAGCTTACGGCCGCAAGAAAACCAGTCCGAGGCAAGAGAGGACTGGTCGATGACAAGGAGACAGCGTCTCGTGTCTGCAGGCAACATTTTTTCAGGCCAGGTGCCTTCGATGAGAGTTAAGTCAGCGACTGCATGTTCACTCAGAAGCGCATAAATATACTGCGCTGCAAGATAATTGGTTTCCACAATACAGATACGAGTGTGCCGCAAAGCAGAGTCCCCTAATCTTCTCTTATGTAATTAGTTGATGGTAATGCCGTTATGCCACATGCTTCATTTATTCCATGAATTGCATATTTATTTGTAAGGGAATTGTAATTTTCTTGTCACAAGATATGTTGATCTGCGTGACAACGCAAGATAGCAACATAAAAGATCGTGTCACTTAACTCTAAAGAACAATGTACCTATACATTTTTGTTGTGTTCCTATACGTTTTTTCCGGATACAGGTGAGTACCTTCTCATTTACTCTTTCGGTCGCCGTATAAACACCTGATTGTAGAAGGTGAAAATACTTTGGAGGAGTATCACGAATGAAGGTATCAAAGCTGGAGACAGCCATAGCAGCGAGTATATTAAGCCTAACCCTGTCGACTGTTGCATTTGCACAAAGGGATCCCGGCGTACGAGGCGGGTTACAGAACACAGGAGGTGGGCTGCAGCAGCAAGGCATTCCCATTCCTCCTCCTCCTCTCATCAGCCCTAATCCAAACCACCCGGATTTTAAGATCAGCGACAATGAAGTCGCGCTTTTCGAGGAAGGCATTAGACGCATGGGGCAGTTGGAATCCACATGCGACACCTGCTCCGTAGCCCCTTTTGGCGTGGGAGACGGCAATCCTGTTGACGATGGAACGGAACTGGATCCGTTCTTCCCTCAGTTCAAAACCAACTCCAATGGGCTGGGGACGCGGCACAACGCCGATAGCTGTCTCATGTGTCATGCGCAACCACGGTTGGGCGGCTCGGGCGGATTTATCTCTCCGCGGAAGGGCCAACTGGCCCAGAATCCGCAGTTTGATCTGATTCCGCACCGCTTTGGAAGGCTGAACGTCGTGCCTGGGTTCGAACAGCAGTTTGGCCCCATCCGCGAAGTACGGTTCAAATTCAACCCCGATGGAACCCGCGATGGTGGCGTACACGCGTTGTGGACCACGCGAGGCGATATCAGTGATCCCCTGAACAGGGGATGCGATGCCGTCCAACCCGATTTCGCGACGGAGTTGTCAAACGGCAATCTGTCTTTCCGTATACCGCTCCAGGAATTTGGACTGGGCCTGATCGAATCGATTGAAGACAGCGAAATCTTGGCCCATCACGATGCGACCGCCGTGCAGCGTGCTGCCCTGGGCATCACCGGCCACCCCAATCGCAGCGGCAATGACGGAACGATCACCCGTTTTGGTTGGAAGGCGCAGAACAAGTCCCTGGCCATCTTCGCAGGCGAAGCGTACAACGTGGAAATGGGCGTCAGTAACGACGTCTTCCCCAATGCGCGCGATGAAGACCACAACTGCGCTTCCGGTAAACCGGCGCCGAATGACATCAACCGTATCGACCCAACAGATGCCGAAAACAAGGGATTCAACAACCCGCTTCATGAACTGCCCGACTGGCAGACATTTCTGATCACCATGAGGTTCATGGACGCTCCGGCGCCCGCTCCTAGTCCGAGCCAGAGCGCGCAGCGCGGCCGTCAGGTGTTCTCCCAGGTTGGCTGCTCTCTGTGCCACACACCGGCGATGCAAACCGGAGGAGCCAATGGAATTGGCGGGCCTGCCAATAGTCCTGTGCTTGTCGACAGGCCAGTCAACTTGTTCTCCGACTTGCTGGTGCACCACATGGGACCTGCTCTCGCGGATGACGTAATCCAGGGCGCCGCCGGGCCCGACGAGTTCCGGACCACGCCTCTCTGGGGCGTCGGCCAACGGATCTTTTTCTTGCACGATGGGCGCACGAGCGACCTTCTTCAGGCCATCCTGCTTCATGCGTCGGGAGAGGGCGACGGCGGTACGTTCCCTCCTTCCGAAGCCAACGCTGTAATCAGTCGTTTTCGCAATCTGAACAAGAACGACCAGCAGGAAATCCTCGATTTCCTGCGGTCCCTCTAAAAACACAACGGTCCCGGGACAGAAAGCTGCCCCGGGACCTCATTCCCGACCCCAATATTCGTGATAAATCCCACCACGGGTGCTGATTCGCTGGATGCCGTTTGCTCGGCATAAGCGCCTGATATGATCAACGCTGTCCACACACAATGATGAAGGTTTCTCTGGAACTCAGGCAAAATTACTTAAGTTTTTTTCGAATGGTTTTGCTCGCCAGCTCTTGCATGAGCGCCATCGCCGCCGAAGGCCAAGCCCCGGTTTTCCAGCGCACCTTGGAATTGGATATCAAGTCCCCGCTGATACTGACGGTTGAACTGAGCCGGGGCGACATAACAATTGCGTATCGTAACGAAGGGCAATTCTCAATTTCCGGATTTGGCAAGGAGATAACCGGCAAGAGTCTGCCGGAAGAATTTTTCAAAACAGCCCTCCTCATCGATCAAGAAGGGAATCGGATCACAATTCGTGAGTCCCCGGAAGCCGCATTCGGGAACCCGTTGAACAGCACTGCCTATCGACTGGACGTTCCATTCCGAACTCAGGTTAGTTCTTCTATATCAGGGACTGGAAACCAAAAACTGATTGGCATTAGCGGTCCCGCCAAAATCACTTCTGGGGCCGGTGACATTGAGGCTCAGTTGGTTTCCCTTGGTTCTGTCGATGCCCACACCGGCAAAGGCAACATTTCATGCAGCCGCGTCTCAAAGGTCACCGCCGAAACGGGCGATGGAAACATCACGCTGCTGGAAACCGGGCCTTCCAAGGCGGTGGTAAGCTCGGGGCGGGGAAGAATTGAAGTGGCAGGCGCGCGAGGCAGCGTTGACGGATCGGTCTCAGCCGGCTCTCTTCACATCAACGCTGTCCCTCACGGCGCATGGAAGTTCAACTCCGTGTCTGGGAGTATCCGGATCGAGTTGCCTCCTAAGGCTGCCTTTAACCTCGATGCAGCCACGATTTCCGGCGAAATTGACGTTGAACACAAAGCGATGCAACAATCCGATCACGAGGTTCGCCACCTGCAGCAGCAAGTGAATGGGGGTGGCAAACAAATTGAAGTACGCTCTATAAGTGGTCTTGTCGTTATAGAGTGAGATTTTGCAGCAGAGAATTTGTTCCGAATCGGCCTTGGCTTGATTTTACTCATATCGTCCCCCATTCGCCCGTGCCGAATGGAGTGGAGTGCATTCGAGGCTGGTAAAGTTGCGATTGTGGAATCAAACTCCGCGCGTAAAGTGGCTATGCTGGAGTGCGGCGAGAGACAGAGCTTCGCTGAGTTCTTCAATGCGGAGTGGCTTTCTGAGATAGTGGTCCATGCCGGCAGCCAGGCATCTCTCGCGGTCACCCTCCATGGCATCCGCGGTTACAGCGATGATTGCTGGTTGCTGCGACTGCGGGAAGCGCTTCCGGACAAGCTCTGTGGCCTGCATCCCATCCATCTCCGGCATATGTATATCCATCAGGATCACATCATAAGCCTTGTGTGAGAGAGCATCCAGCACTTCCAGTCCGTTGGCCGCCAGGTCAGGGAAGTAGCCCAGCCGGCCCAGAATCTGCTGTGCGACTTTCTGATTGATCACATTGTCCTCTGCCAGCAGAATGCGGAGCGGTAGCTGGTTCGCTATGTTGCGATCAATCCCGTTCCTGCGGGCCGGTGAAGCTTCATCCACAGGCCGGACATAAAGCACCTTGTTGAGTGCATTGTAAAGTTGGGCCGTCTTTATAGGTATGGTCAGTTGTGCGGCGAACAGGGATCGATCCGGCGCGCAGTTGCTGCGTCCAATGAGATCGATGGCGATCACTGGGAGCGAGCGTATCTCCTGAATGAAGGAAGCGCAGCCCGCGTCCGGCAATTGCATATCCGCGTCCGGCAATTGCATATCAACGATGGCCGCATCCAATGGAATTCCTCGCCGGACCAGGGCACGGGCCTCAGAGACGGATGTTGCTGTGTAGGCTGTTATCTTCCATGATTGGAGATTATCGACGAGGATGCGCAGATTGGTGGGATTGTGCTCCAGAATGAGCAGGCGCTTGCCCGCTACCTCCGGTATGGGAACATGCTGGGCGCCACACTGCTGCGGGTCCGCGGCCTCGGCCAATATGGTGAAGTGAAATGTGGATCCCATTCCCGCCGTTCCTTTGCGTTCTACCCGGATGTCGCCTCCCATAAGGGCGCTCAAGCGCTTGCTGATGGCCAAACCGAGGCCGGTGCCCCCATATTTGCGCGTGGTGGAGGCGTCTACCTGCGTGAACGACTGGAAGAGACTGTCGAGCCGGTCTTCGGGAATTCCAATGCCGGTATCACTCACGGTGAAGTGTATTTCGTGGCGCAGAGGGTCTTTTAGCTCGCTTGTCACTGAGACAATCACCTCTCCGCGCTCTGTGAACTTGAGGCCATTTCCAACCAGGTTGAACAGGATTTGGCGGACGCGTGTTACGTCGCCCACAATGCGGGCCGGAGTGTGGTTGCTGACGAAGCAGGCCAGATTGATGCCCTTTTCCGCGGCTTTGGACGACAGCAAATCCAGCGTCTCTTCCACGCACGCGCGCAGATCAAACGGCTGTCGTTCCAGTTCCAGCTTGCCCGATTCAATCTTGGAGAAATCCAGGACGTCATCAATCACGGTGAGCAATGTTTCGCTCCCCACGCGGACGATCTGCGCCATCTGCCGCTGGTGGTCGTCCAGATTGGTGTCCAGCATCAGGCCGGTCATGCCCAATACGGCGTTCATCGGCGTGCGAATCTCGTGGCTCATGGTTGCTAGAAATTCACCTTTAGCGCGGGAGGCGGCTTCGGCCTCCTGCTTTGCCCGTTGCAACTCCTCTTCCGCGCGCTTGCGCCGGGTGATGTCGTGCAGGACAATCAGCCTTCCAATCGTTTGCCCTTGCCGGTCGCGGATCGGTGAAATCCGCAGATCGAAGCAAGCTTGCGCTTCACCGTTGCCGACCGAAATCTCGTCGTGCGCCTCAGTGGTGGCCTTATAACGGGCGATCAATTCCGATTGCCCGGCAAACAAGTGGCGGGCTGGGCGTCCAAGAACCTGCTCTGCCGGCTGTCGCAGCAGTTTGCAAGCCGCGTAATTTATGTCTGCAATTCGGTTCTGTTCATCCAGCACAATCACGCTGTCCTTCATGCTTTCGAAGATGGTATCGCGTGCAATCGGCGCCACGTGAAACAGCCGGTATCGAAAAAGACCCAGAATAAAGACTAAACCGGCGGGCACGAACATGATGCTGGAGACATCAATGTAGAAATACCGCCTGCTGAATACGTAAATGAGCGGGCCGGAACAACTGAGGAGCAGGCCAATAATCAAAATAATAGGTTGTCCGCGCCGGCCTCGAGGAGACCGCCAGGCGGCCCTGACCAGAATGATCACGGCAGCTAATATCACGCAGTAGCCGTAAAAGAAATAGATCCAGTACCAGATGCCCGGGGTGCGCTCCACAATCTTCAGCGATCCCACCGTGCGCAGATATACCGAGTGGCGTAGCAGCCCGTGGTAATTGCTGGTCCAGACCACAACCAGCGTGATGGCCGGCAGAAGCGCTTGCCAAAACAAGGTCCGGCGGGAGAGGCGCCCCGGACGCGTGAATTGCAGAGCCAAAGCCCCCCAGGCTGGAACCTCAATGGCAACTCCTGTCCAGGCCAGGTTGGCAAAGATCAGCATGGAGGAAAGATCGGAACGGCAGATGACCAGCGCATACCCGGCCGACCACAAAACCGAGCCTGTCTGCATCAGCGCGAAAGCAGCCGCGCCTGGAATGGCCCGGCGTCGCCAGGCATAGACCGCCATCCAGCCCGCCAGAACTGCGCCGGCCACGTAAATCCAGACAATCGGTGCATATTGCCAGTGCATGTAGGCTTCAGAACCTTAATCCAGAACTTGCCTTTAAGGGCGTGGAAAGGATTGTGCACCCAAGCGGGGGGATTGTGCACCCGAACTGCCACGGAGTCAATGATTTCTCTCACCTTTTGATCATATCGGAGACATAATGTTGCTCCGGCCTGCTCCTTCTTAGAACATGCCGTATCGTGGGAAGTAATCTTCCAGGCTTCCCTCCCTGAACAAATCAGCCGTTGAACAGTGGAGACCTCCTCCAAATGGTGCCACATCCCAGAACGGCACCGGTATCACTTCAAATCCCAAATGGTCCAGGAGTTCCATCTGTGCGGTCTCACTTTCTTCAACAAAAACTGTATTGGGGTCCAGGCTAAGCATATTCATCGAAAGCCATTGGCTGCAAAAACACAGTGGCGGCAGTGTTTCTTTTCTCCGGGCAGGCACAGCGCCTTCAACGATATCCCAGTCATTCTTATGAAAAAACCTGATCAACTCCGGACTGGCTGTTCTCTCACCATTGTGTAGCACGAGTCCGGGCCTGAGTGGCACCCAGGTTGCATCAATATGGAACGGGCCGTCTTCATCGAAAATTACTTCATGGATCCGAAGATCGGGAAAATGCTTGCGCAGCCATTGAATGCCGCTGCGGTTCGTAACCATGGAAAGCTGAACAAACAGATCTTTTCCAAAGCGTGAAATATCGGCGGCATCAAAAAGCGGCTCGGCTTCGGTCAGCAACAAATCATTTTGCCGCACTTTGTTCAATCTTTCATCCGGCGGCAAGCTCCGGTATTCCTCCCAGAACCCCGGTTTATACGATTTCTCCGTAAGTCTGGGCTTGGGCGCGGCCTCCCATTTCATGTTTCGATCTTCACGAAAATATTGCTCAATCAGGGGGCGATAACAGAGATATTCGAACCACCGGCTCCGAAATGACATGGTGGCTTCCAACAACTCGTTGCCGATGATCAAAAGCACATCTCGCGGTGGCATGCATCCAAACATGGATTCCTGGACCCAATCCGGTGTCATCACAGTTTGGCTGAAGTCGAGGGGCACGGGGCGATCTACGCGCACGCCACGCTTTTGCAGGATGGCTGCAAGATTGTCCAGTTGCGCGTTGGCTGCATCCACCATGTCCTGAGGTATAGGGCCATAAGACCCCAGCGGAAATCCGTATTCCGGCCAGTCTCTTTGTACCGCTATTTCCGGCGCCTGCACTACCGCGCCATCAGCGCGGCCCACGATCACATGCTTCAATGGATCCCATTCATTCCAGGAGTTGATGGTTACCGTGCGCTTGCTGATCTTCGGCTGCTTTCGCGCGCCGGGACTGGCGGGCAGTGTTCTGGTGGGGTAAGCCATGGTCACTGCCTCAGTATTCACTACGATCCTATTCACAGGTTGCATACTGGGCTCCTCAAATTAAAAAGTTTTAATAATTAGCGGAACCGGATATTAGTGCGATATCCGTCCGTAAGTCAACTAATTTTTTTCGGGAAAATAAAATTTTCAAAACAGGAACCACATCGAGGCATGCAAAGAATTATTGAATAGTATGTATAATATTGAAATATAAAGACATATATTTGAATAAAGCCGATGTTGGCCGTCAGCGTCGAACCCTCCAAAACAGGCTGGCGAGGGTGCCCAAGATCGATTCCCGTTTTGTGAAGCTGATCCCGTTACCAATTGTTCCATTCTGTAAATTATTAGTATTTTCCAATTATGCAAAGATTTATTCCCGTTTTTTCAAGTTTGTTCAGATTGGGACATTACGCCAAGTGTTGCGATGCTCACGAGCACAAGTGCCGCCCATGCCCGCGCACTGAGGTGTTCGTGCAGCACGATCACGCCGATCAGTGCGGCAACTGACGGGTCCGCGCTTACCAGGATGCCGAATGTTCGTGGAGTCATCCGCTTCAATGCAAAGAATTCCAACGAAAGCGGCATCATCGTCGAGAGCATTGAGACCCAAAAGCCATTCATCAGCAGGGAAAAGTCGAGCAAAGACCTGCCGCCACTGAGAAGACCGAATGGCAGAATGCTCAGGGCGCCAAAGGTCATGGCCAGGGTTAAACCGCTCGTACCAGAAAATATTGTCGTCGTTCGTTTTGCGAGAATGAGATATGCGGCCCATCCTGCTGCTGCAACAAAGGCAAACGCCATGCCGGCCAGGGATAACGATTTTAAATTGCCGGTGGGAGCCAGCAGGAGAATTCCGCCAAGGGCCAATACGGGCCAAATCAGATCTTTCGCCTTTCGCGACCCGGCTACAGCTACCATGAGGGGTCCCAGGAATTCTATGGTCATGGTTATTCCCAAAGGAATGCGTGAGACGGACTCATAGAAAGCTAGACTCAATCCGGCGATCACGATGCCCAGTGCCGCCGCATGCAGCCATTGACGTTGTGAATATTGGCGCATCTGCGGACGCGCCACCAGCCAAAGTACGATTGCGGCAAATCCGGTACGCAGCAGCACGATGCTGAATGCGGAGTTTGTTGCCAGGAGGTTCTTTGCTATCGCTGCTCCCAGTTGGGCTGACAGAATGGAGAGCAGCACCATAGCCTGTGGAGGCAGGATGTTCACCATGCTGTTCGGCTCAGAAACCGGCAGGATTCCCGGCCGGGCCACTTGAGAGTAGTCGTCTACCACTTGTTTAGAGGACATAGGATGTTGGGTCACCGGTTAAGAAACGGCTGGTTCACCTGATTTAATAGCCGCGCTGCTTGTCCACCTCGTTGAGCAGCGGTCGGCCAGCGAGAAAGTGGGCCATATTTTCAAAAATCAATTCGTAATGGCGTTCCCATATGCTCTCAGTAGCTGCGGCGAGGTGAGGAGTTATCAACAGGTTATCCAGGGACCAAAACGGCGATTCCGCTGGAAGCGGTTCTTGCGTGAAGACGTCCACAGCAGCTCCGCCAATGCGCCGGTTTTGCAGCGTTTCCAGCAGCGCGGCTTCGTCAATCAACTCTCCTCGGCCAACGTTGATTAGGTAGGCGCTTGGCTTCATTCTCGCCAGGCGGGCGCGATTCATCAATCCAATGGTTGTCGGCGTGACCGGCGTGCAAAGCAGAACGTAATCGGCTTGCGGCAATAGGTCATCGAGTTGCGCTGGACCATAAACGGCGTCTGCCCCGTCCGTGCCTTTCTCGGGATGCTCGCGGATTGCAAGGACTCTCATGCCCAGTGCCTTGGCGCGTGCCGTAAACTCAGAACCGATACTGCCCATGCCGATCAACAACACGGTGGCGCCGGCGACCTGCCGGGGACGAGGACGTTCAGCCCAAAGCTTCTGCTGTCCCCATTCCTTCCCAGCCTGGCAGCGCACACATTGAGGAACCCTCTTAGCCAGAGCCAACATGCAAGTGAGGGCGTGTTCCGCCACCAGGGGTGCGTGGACTTGGCGGGCATTGGTGATAACAACGTCGCTGCTGATCAAGTCGGGCCGCATGAGTTGATTCACGCCTGCGGCTGGTGAATGGATCCATTTCAGCTTGCTTGCGCCGGCAAACTGCTCCGGCTCGATCGACCATGCGATGAGAACATCTGTGTCGGCGATTTCTTCAGTCAGCAGGTTCTCTTCAGGCAGGTGTACCACGTTGAGCTGCGGAAAATCTTGTGCCATGCGTTCGCTGAGCCAGGCGGGCGCCGTCCAAAGCTCAAACGAATGACGGTAGACGATAACAACCTTGTTGCTAATTGACGTCGAATGAGCCGTACCGCCCTTCCCGAACCTCATTCCCCCTTCGAGAACAACTGCGGCCGTTGCAGACATAAGAACCCCCAATTTAAATTAGTCTTTTCTAATAATTGGGGGAGAGAGTGGCATATTACCAAAAGCGTAATTATTCGCACAAGATAAAAATACTCTAATTTTTAAATGGGAAGTTGCCAAACTCTCGGGGTTTTGTTTAGGGAATTCTAATTTTTACTATTGACATCGGTCGTTTTGCGCTGCTAGATTGATCGCCTCAACTCTGTCGATTAGATATTCTTAATGTTTATGGCCGAGAACGGACAGAGATCTCTCGGGAATCTGCAGTCGGGTGCCTCCAGAAAGGAATCAGCGATGACGATGACAATGAACGCGGCGAACGGCCAGGATGTATCGGTTTCTATGCTGGCCCAGTTATTGGCCATGGGAGAGTCGTTGCATGGAACTGCGCTGTCGATTTACGTCCAGAACTACCCCCAGTGTTTTTGGAAGGAGCCGATCGCTTCCGGCGACGAAATCATAGCGGGAATACAGAATTCCCATTACAGCGATGTGCTCGGCTTGCAGTCTTTGCGCAAAGAATTGGCGGCCAGAGACGCCGCTCGGAGATTTCAGTCTTTTCTTTCCATCGACAATATCGCTGTTACACAGGGTGGAACCCATGCCATACAAATCTTGTTGCAGACGTTCGGAGGCCCCGACGCGGATGTTCTGATACCAGTTCCTAGCTATTCAGGTTACCGCGACATTTGTCAGGCTCTAAAGTTGCGTTATCGTCCCTACGGCATGGATGATTCCGGAACCTGGCTTACGGAAGAGCTTCTGGCGTCCCTTCGCCGGTCCTCCATCGTGATTATCAACACGCCGCACAACCCCAGCGGGAGCCAGATTGAAACCGGCCAATTGCGGCGCCTGGTAGAAGAGGCACGGAAGTCTGAGGCAATCGTGATCTTCGACTGCGTGTATGACGAACTTGTCTATGAAGGCAAGGCGCCGGAATGGAATTCGGTCCTCAAGACTGACGCTGATCTCTCCTCCTGCATCTTCATCAATTCATTTTCCAAGAATTATGGTCTTCCAGGCGTCCGGCTGGGATGGATTACAGCATCGGCGGCGACTATAAAACGCCTTGAGCCGATGATAGAAAGCAGTATTCTCTGTCTTCCTGATTTCATTCAACGCTGGGCATCTGTCGCGGTCAGGCGTGTGGCCGGCGCCTTAACTCAGGAAATGAGGGCGCGGCGGGACTACCTCTGTGCACAGCTCGCCGGCGTGGCGGGACTGGAATTCAAGCGCCCGCCGGCAGGTATAACCATGATGGCCAGGTTGCGCAGTGGATCGGGAATGGACCTGGTGCAACGGCTTCTTAAATCCAATGCGGCGCTTTTTCTGCCGGGTAGCGCTTACTACGGTGGCGATCCTGCCACGATTCGCTTGTGTTTTGGCTATCCGCGTTCCGAGATTGACAAGTACGTCTCTGTTCTGGCTTCTGTGCTGGGTCGCCGCCTGCAGGTGCGTTCGGGCAGCCGTGTTGCGGCGCAGCGGAGACCGTTTGCCAGCGCTTGACCCCCGCCCTCATTTTTGAAACGCCCATAGAGAGCGTGGGCCGGGCCGCTATCTTGAATGATCGTGGAAAAAATAGTTACAGACTTTCGTTTGGACTTGCGTATCAAGAGCGCGGCTAAAGCTTAACTGGTTCCGGTGAAGTCAAATTTCACTTCAACAATACTGTCTTTATCCGCGGGCTCATATTTCCATTTCTTGACAGCCCGAACCAGGGCATCCAGAAGAACAGGATTTCCCCCCAGTTCTCTCACATTTTTTACCGTTCCTGCAGCGGCAATCGTGACCTCGACGCGCACAACTCCCTTGATGCTCAACCTTCGGGCAAGCTCAGGATATTCAGGATCTACTTTGGTCTTGACCTTGCGACCCTCCTGCGCCTCCGCTGCGCCGCTTGCGACTAAAGCGAACATGCTGAGAACCAGCAGTCCCACGAACAGTGAGCGCCTGAAGGCCTGGAGAATCGAGAACCTCGTAAGCTGGAGTTTGGAGTTCATCGCTTTTCGTTGCCGATGATAATCCGTCTCTGCAGTGGCTGCAAAAGGAAAACGCCGTTCCAACAGACCAAGGTAATTAATACATTCTAATGTCCTGCCCAGTGTATGAATACGGGCCGTACAAGGGGATTGGCAGCTTTTTGTCACTTTCTTTCTCCGCTGTGGTTTTCTCGGTGGAACCGCGCCCCCGTTTGACGGAGGCGCGGTCATTTTTTATGCCGTCTGGAGAACTCAGAAGCTCAAGCGCACCGCCAACTGAATATCTCGTGAACCGCCGCCCCCGAGGAACGGGTTGCCTACTCCAACGTCGGGAGTTGCGGTACTTGAAAGGAAGCCGATTCCTCGCCCGGTTGGGTCAATGCCGTTCTGCAGGAAATCAACGGCGAAATTGGGCCAAAGCGGGTTGGCAAAATTGGGATGGTTGAAGGGATTGAACATGTCCATCCGGATCTGCATGCTTAGCCTCTCGCTGATGGCGGTCGTTTTGGCCAGGCTGAAGTCCAGATTCGAGTAACCTGGTCCCACGAACGCGTTGCGTCCGAGATTGCCGAAGTGTTGAGTGCCCGCAATGCAGTTTCCGGTGCCATCCAGGGTGCATGGCACCTGCAATGCGCTGAGGTTAAGCAGCTTGTTAAAACCACCGGTGCCGGCCATCGGATTTCCCACTACGTCGGGCCGCCCAAAGAACTCACCGCTCCCATTGAAGTTGCCTTCAAAGAGATAATTCACATTGTAGGGTTGTCCGGCGGTGAGCGTCAGGATTCCATCCATGGCCCAACCTGAGGTAAGCGTATGCCATTTCTTGTAGGCCGGGAATTGATAACCAAAATTCCACGTGAAACGCTGCCGCTGGTCGAAGTTTGAGCTGGCGCGCTCTCGATCTGGAGCAAAGCTATTGTCAGGCTGGCTGCCATTGGGAACGAAATCAATGCCGTCACTCGCGTTGTCAATCGAATGAGACCACGAGTAACTCAGCATGGAGGTCAGGCGATGCCAATTGCGGAACCGCATGGACGCCTGGAGCGCGTTGTAGCTGCTGGCTGCTGAAGTCTGGATTTGGTTGACAATGCCCCGGGTCGGAAATGCAACCGTTCCCGTCGCGGGATCAACCTGGTTGAGATCAACATACCGGAAGAGCTTGCGGCCTGCTGAGCCTACATAACCGACCTGGAGAGCAATATTCTTGCTGATTTCCCGCTCCAGGTTCAGGTTGAAATTTTGGACATAAGGTGTGCGCAAATTCTGGTTCACGGTAAACACGTCTGTGGCGCCGAAGGTGCCTGGAGCGAAGACGGGCACTCCGGGCTGAATGGTCGCCGCTGGTGTGAAGCTGAACGTGACTGGGTTGGGTCCCACGCCATTGTAGGCGGGGCCGGAATTGAAAGTATTGAACGGTAGCTGGCCGAGGAAAAAGTCCTGCGAGAAACCGTCATAGTAGACACCCCAACCGGCGCGCACCACGGTCTTGGAATCTCCCTTGACGTCCCACGACAGGCTCACCCGAGGCGCAAAGTTATTCAGGTCTCGTGGATAAAGCTGGCTGACAGTGTTCAGGTTCCCGGCAGAATCCAGGATGCTGAAGCGATTCTGTTCCTCTCCAATCACGCCAAAGTATTCCCAGCGCACGCCGTAGTTGACTGTCAGGTTGGAAAGTAGGCTGAAATTATCCTGAATATATAAGGAATTTGTGTTCTGGAAGGTTTGGCGGGAGGAATTGCCCTGAGCCTGGCGTCCGCTGGTGGGGGTGCCGGCGATGAAATCATCCAACGTGGCGAAAGACAGGCTGCCGCGATAACCGTTGTCAAAGAACCCGTCTACAAATGTACGGCGATATTCGAATCCGAACTTCCAATTGTGACGGCCCGCCGTATAGGTGTAATTATTGAAGAACTGATTATTGGTATCCACGCGGCCCCGAGGATCCGAACTGTTGGCGCCGAGCTTGGCAAAATTTGCCACGGTGATCTGAGGCAGGCCAAAATCCTGGGCCGTAGTGCCCGTGTCCAAACCAACGCTATTGGGATCGAAGGCCCGGTCCTGGGCGAGATGGTTAACGCTCAAACGGTTGTAACCCCAACGTGCCTCGGTGAGCAGGTGCAGGCCGAAAAGATGGGTGTACGAGAGCGAGGCTACGTGGACGGTTTCCGGTACAACGTCGTTAAATCCAGGCAACAGGCCACCGCCTACCAGGGCCAGAGGACCGCTCTGGTTGCCGGTGCCGTAGAAGTAACGGCCGGTGAGGTAATCGGAGCTGCCAAAATGTTGGTCAATCTTGGCGATCACGCTGTTTGTCTGGTTGGGCGATTGAGTGGAAGTAAGCAGGTTGTTTCCCTGGCTGTCCGGCGTGGAATTGGGCGAAGGCCACAGGCCATGAGCCAGGAGGCCGGCAATCACCGGATTCGTTACGCCTCCGTTGTCGGCGATGGCTTGGTTCAGTTGGGCTTGCGTAGGAACGCGGGCAGCGACAGGAAAACCGACGTTCTCGCGCTGTCCTTCATATGCTACGAACCAGAAAGTCTTATCTTTCACGATAGGACCGCCCGCCGAGCCGCCGAACTGGTTGTTGTGAAAAACACTCTGCGGGGTGCCCACGGTGTTGAAGAAATTGCGCGCGTCCAGGGCGTTGTTGCGGAAATATTCATATATGCTGCCGTGCAGCTTGTTGGTGCCGGATTTGGTGATGAAATTAACCGTCGCGCCGGAGTTGTGGCCGAATTCCGCTTCGGTATTCCCGATCACGGACATTTCCTGCAATGAATCGAGCGGCAAAATTGTCGCCGGCGTAGCGAACACTCCGGCTAGATTAATGGCCGGAAGATTGCGAAATCCATCGTTCATGTCGGTGCCATCAATCAAGTAGTTGTTGGACCGTCCACGGTTGCCGTTCATCGAAAACAGCCCGAAAGAACCAGCAGAGTCCGTCGAACCACCGGCGTCGTGTACAGCTCCGGCAAACTGGTCAAACAGGTGCTCAAAATCGCGTCCGTTCACCGGCAGATCCTGAAGCTGTCTGGCTTCCAGCACCCCGCCCAGATTGTCCTGCGTGGCATTGACCAACGGAGCCTGTCCTGTCAGTTCCACTACCTGCGTGGTCTTGACTTCTTCCTGCGCCACGGCCTTAGGCTTGAGTTGAAAATCAACACGCTGGTTAATGGACACCTCGACTCGGATCGCCTGCAGCGTTTGCTGCCGCGAGCCTTCCTTCTCTACTTTGATGTCGTAGCTGCCGATTGGCAGTTCAGGTATAAAGTAAGTCCCGGCTGCGCCAGTCTTGGTGGTGCGCGTCAGGCCGGTTTCCAGGCTCGTCACAGTGACGGTCGCATCGGCAACGGCATGTCCAGTGATGTCTGTGATGGTTCCCTGGATTCCGCCACGAAATGTTTGTGCTGGCAAGCTCGCTGCCACGCACAAAATGCAAATTGCACACAGTAGAGTTTTCATTGTTGCTGCCTTCCAATAAGAAAAATTCTGGGGTCGGAGTGAAACTATAATGAGTATCTTTCCGGAAATGTTAATTACGAAAGTACTGAAAACAAAACTTGTTGACCCATTACGGGAATTACAGTGCTGTAAAAAATAGTCCGTTACGGGAAATATGCTCGGTGTCGTTCTGGTGCGCGTGCGTAAATGTTGTGATCGCGCTGAATCGCAAAATGCTCTCCGTTACTCAGTGGGAAAAGCTGCTCGACGCCGCTAACTGCGCGCTCTTCGCCCAAAATGTAATAAATTGACAAAACCAAAAATGTGGACGAGCGCCACGCTGATGCATGAAGCTGAGCGTCAGATCAAAGCCATTATTTTGGGACTGGTTCCACTGAAAATGGCAGTTACTTCGAGCTTGGACTTTGGTCATGTGAGTTGGACGGCATCGCGCCGGAGTCCGGCGTGCATTTATGCTGAAGCTTTTTTTATTGAGGAGTTCGAAGCGGCCTGACGGTGATTGCGAGCGCCTGCAGTACAAAGACAGCGAGCGTGGTCACTCCACTCTTACTGGGCCATTTCAAATGATTATCATGTAAATCGGAATCAAAGGGGAAAGTGCTATGCAGGAAATCGCGATCTCTAGGAATGATTTTGAGGACCACCGCGATTGAAACTGCTCTCGGATACCCACATCTGGATTTGGGCAATGGACGAACCCAACCGCCTGGTTAACAGCGTCCATCGGTGTTGCGGGATCAGGCCAAGAATTATGGCTTTCGCCGATTAGCACCTGGGGAGTGTTCCTGCTGCGGATGCAACATTGCTGGCCTGCCCCGACCTTAAAGACTCTCAGCAACCGCCAAGTGAAGGCTTGAGCCGGCAAACCTCATGAGACAGCCCTGTTTCATCCTGAGACGTCAAGCCCGGATGACACCCGGCCACCACCGTATTTACCCTTAAAAATCAATAAGTTAGCTGCTTTTGACTTTGGCTGCGCTCTTGCTCTAAATCCTTTGGGGTATCTTCACGTCCTGGCAGCGTCTCTGCGCAGGTGGCAGGGATGGGGAAGTGAAGACGCAACAGCGCCAGGCTCAATGTGTCTGGACCGAAAGGACCGAAACAGGTGGCAAAGCAGGGATTCATTGCGTCTCCATCTGCGGAAGAGTCTTGCGTGGCCAAACTTGCGGAATTCTTTCCGCAGGCAATCGCAGTCCGGATTCCCGTGCGCGTCAGCCGTCATGGCGGAAACCCGGCCGCTGTAACGGAGAACACGGTCATTGAATTTGGCACGCCGCGGGAAGTCTTGTTTGCTTCCGGACTGCCTCTGGATTTTGAAGATCGTCTCCATCTCGAAAACTCGGACGGCTCCCTGAAGATTGAGGCGGAAATTGTGGCCATGCAGCTTCACCAGGGCAAGACTGCTGTCGCGGCCCGATTCTTGCAGCAAGTGACCAACTGGATCATTAAGTAATGACACCTGCCACGGCAACCCTGACGGAGATCGCGGCGTTCTGGAGGACGGCGCGGCGCCTCTATACCATCTATTCTGAACTGAACCGTAATTTTGAGATCGGCCTTCCTTTATGCACGGATCTTGAATACCCAATCGATCGCTCCGAGCCGGAAGTGACGGCCCGTGTCAGCCAGTGGCTCGAACAGATGGACGGGCGCGTACAGGCATGGCAGCTTCGCCAATTGCTGCAAAGCACCAATCTGCAGACGGAAGAAAACTTGCGCGCTTTGGTCTGCCGCTACCTGGATAAGAAAGACAAGACGGATATCGATCGCGACAAGATTGATTTCCTCCTGGTCCAGTACTTTGCCCACTGTGCTCCGCAAGGCCCCTATGAGCAGCACATTGAGCTTGCTAACGTGGGGCGTGTCCTGGAGCCTGTTCTCGGGACGGTTCCGGACAAATTTCCACCCTGGGCTGAGGGGCTGGATGGGAAGCTCGAGACCCTGAACCATTGCAACAGCCTGGAAGAACTGCAAAAGTCCAATGCTTTGGTCGACGTGAGGGAATTGAAGCTCTCTCTGGCGCAAGCTTATCTGGAGACTTCGGCGCTCATCGTTTTTACCCGGTTCAACTTTCTGGCGCGGCGTGCATTCTTTCGCGCCATGCATCTGGATCTGCACGCCATCCGCATTGCCCTGAATGAATTGGAGGGCCGCGGAGTTACTTGCATTGATTGCAAAGATGCGGGTCTCACGCACCAGGAATCGCTGGAGCACATTCGCCACGTGGTGCATCAATGGAAGACCCCGTTTCGCGCTCCATACTCAGGCGGCAACTCATTTCTCCCGCTGGTGGCCCTGCGCCACATTTTGCAACAGGAACTGGAGAGGCGTCCGCAGAAAGCCGAACCCAGTGCGCAACCGGTTGAAGAACCTGTTGCGGAATTCACTGTGAGTGCGCCAGACGTCCCACCGCCGGCCCGGGAAGATGTTGTAATTTCGTCCGTGCAGGAGGCCAAGCCCGAACCCAGGCACGAGGTCAAGGCCGCTCCCGTTCAGGAACTCAAGGCTGAACCCGTGCACCAGGTGAAAGCGAAACCGATAGCGCCTGTTGTTGACGTGAAGCCTGAAGTCCCGCCGGTGATTCCGAGCACCGCGGCTGTGGAGAACGGCAAGGCGCCGGTGGAAGAAGACGGGTATCTGGAGCAGTGCATCGGGGACATAACCCGGCAGATCATGGCTGCGCCTCCGAAAAATGGCGCCAGTGTCACACCTATTACTCTCGCTGGCTGCAAACTCCTGATTGCCACCTGGGAGGCAGACGCGTTTACCAGGGGAAATGATGATGATGCTGCCGCTCTACAAAGGGCGGTCGCGGCGCGCACCATTCTGCATGTGGGTGTTGAGCGCCACAAGAAGCACGAGCCCACCGATCTCTTTGTGGCCCTGGAACTCGCTCACGTGGCGGTCGAGGAGATGCGGCAGCAGGTGGCCCGGGCCAAAGAAGCGAAAAATATTGATGCGGCGGTAAGCCTTGCGGCAACCACCAAGCGCCTTTTGGGATTGATTGCTGAAGGCGAGAAACTATGCAAATGATGGAGTGTTCGTGCTCGACTCTCATGTTGTATTGATCATCGCCGATGATGCGGCTTTTCCCCGCGATCTTCTGGGGCGCTGGCAGACCGAGCGCATCGTCCCGGCTTTTACGGTCATGAGCACAGACCTGTTTCAGGGCGCGCCTTTGGGAAATTTTGACGTGGCCATCATCGGGCCGGTCCGCAATGGCCGCCTCGCCTCCATCCTCAAGAGCATGGATACGGGCTCGCATCCGGTAATCTGTGTGTTGGAAACTGCCAGCCGGCTCCACAGTCTCAGGATTGAATATCCACGCCTGCTTTTGATGCAACAGCATGAAGACTGGCTGAATGCGTTGTTGCTGGTGGCGTCGGAGTGCCTCAAACGGGTCGACCTTACGGCGCGCGTTCGCAAAGCGGAGCATGCAGCCGCTATCCATGTCCGGAACGCGACACTTGGACGCTACATGCTGGACAACCGCCACGGTTTCAACAATCTCCTCACCTCTGTTCTGGGCAACTCCGAGTTGCTGTTATCGGAATGCAACAGTCTCGGAGAAACGGCGCGTGACCAGCTTGAGACCATACACAAGATGGCTTTGTATATGCACGAAATGATGCAGCGCTTCTCGTCCATCGCTATAGAAATGCAGGTTGCTGAGAAAGAATCTCAGGATGAGACGTCTAAACTGTCTCACAGGTCCGCATCGAATTGATTAGCCTTCACCGATTTCCAGCTAAGTTACACATTTTAAGTGAGTTACCTGTGAGACGCGGCGGCCACACCCAGGCCGCCCGTTGGTTGTGCAATTGCATTGCAACCTAAATGGATACATCTGGGCGGATAATAGTGTTAAAGAAGATCCTCATCGTTGACGACTCACCGGCTGAAGTAAAGCTGATGCAGTCCGTCTTAGGCCGGGCCGGGTATGAATCTGTGGCAGTCAACGATCCCATGCGGATCGAGCAGATGATTGATGTCGAACGCCCTCAACTCATCCTGCTGGATGTTGTTATGCCCCAGCGGAATGGATTTCAGGCTTGCCGGGAGCTGAAAGGAAATGCCGAATACAGCCGTATTCCAGTGGTCCTGGTCAGCTCTAAGAGTACGGATAGTGACAGATTTTGGGCCAAGCAGCAGGGCGCTGATGGATATGTTTCCAAGCCCTTTACCAGTGAAGAGCTTTTGGGCGAGGTGCAGAAGTTTGTCGGGTAGTGGTGAAAGTAAGCGCGGCTCCCTTGCTCCGGAAGGCGCGGTTACGGCGTTGATAACGATAGCTTGAGCAGAAACAAGGTTTAGCAGTTTTGGAGCGTGGCGACACAGGAATGGCGGAAGAGCAACAACTCGAACCCCAGATGGAGGCAGAACAACTTGAACTGCTGCCTCACTCCGCGCCGGAGCGGCAGTACTGCGTTTTCCGGACGGGCCGCGAACGCTTTTGTTTTTCCGTGCTGGATGTGGAGGAGGTAGTGGAATGGCCGAACCTGACCAGAGTTCCGCTATCTCCTACATTCCTGATGGGCATTTTCAACCTGCGCGGCTCCATTGTTCCGGTCGTGGACATCGCTTTTACTGAGGGGCGCAGGGCGGACCTGCCGCCCCGGCATGTCGTTGTGGCGTCGCTTCGCAGTGAAGACGATCATGATGATTTGCGCATCGGAATTGCGGCCGATGAGGTGATCGGTACGTTCAGCACCTCGGATCCGCTGTTGGTGGATGAAGCGCCGCTGGATGTTCCTCACTGCTGCGGAATGTTGCGGCATGAGGACCGTCTGGCCCTGGCGTTGGATTTGAAGAGATTGACTGAGACGTTTCCCGTCCCCGTCATCTGAATTGAAGTCTTTTTTGAAGGTAGTGGCGAGGCCTGCAGCGTGTTCAGCGGCCCGCCACAAGGCGCTGAAAGCAGCCCGGGCATTCTCGGATCTCAGGTGATTGCAGCGTAGCGACAGAGTATTTGGAGGAGTTATGAAAGGTCGTTTAAACCAGGCCTTGTGGATGTTGGTGATGATTCAGGTCATCGCGCTGTTCGCCGTATTGTTTCTGGCCTATAGCGCGGGCGCCAACTCCGGTGGGCTCTCGATTGGAAACTTTGGCAGCCTGCCCCGGACTTCCGGTTATGCCTTGCTCGGTGCGTTCGTTATTTGCCTGGCCGCGGGCGCATTCACGGTTTTTAAGATCAACAACCGCGTGATGGCCCCCGTCAAGCAGCTGGCGGATTTTTCTGAGAAGCTTTCACAAGGCGACTTTCGCGCCAAGGCTGGCGTAGACTCCGCTGACGACTTTGGTTACATCGCGGAAAATCTCAATCGCGCGGCTGAAGAGTCTTCCCGGGCCATGTTCAACCAGCAAGCCCAGGAGAGCCTGCAGAAAAGCGTTACCGAGTTCCTCACCATCACCAGCCAGATCGCCCGCGGTGACCTGACGCTGCGTGGCAAAGTTACCAGCGACGCGCTGGGCAATGTGGTGGATTCGGTCAACTACATGCTGGATAACTTCTGCAAGGTGCTGGAGCGCGTGCGCAAGGCGGCCATTGACGTCCAGAGCAGCGCCAATGAAATCCTGATCGCTTCAGAGGAGATGTCTTCAGGCGCCATTCAGCAGGACCAGGAAATCACCAATACTTCGTCCGCTGTGGAACAGCTCACGGTCTCCATGAAGCAGGTATCCAACAATGCGGAAGCCAGCGCGGAAGCTGCCCGGCGTGCCCTGGATGCCGCCGAGCAGGGCAACCGCTCTGTGCATGACACGCTGGAAGGAATGCAGCGTATTCGTTCCTCTGTGCAGGCCACGGCCAAGCGCATCAAGGCCCTGGGTGACCGTTCGCTGGAAATCTCTGAGATCGTGAACGTAATCAATGACATTACCGAGCAAACCAACCTTCTGGCGCTGAACGCCGCCATTGAAGCTGCTCGTGCCGGTGAGGCCGGCCGGGGTTTCGCCGTGGTTGCCGACGAAGTTCGCAAACTGGCCGAGCACTCGCGCAACGCCACCAAGGATATTGCGGCGCTCATTAAAGCCATCCAGGCGGAAACGAATGATGCCGTGGTCGTCATGGAAGAAGGCACCAAGGAAGTGGAGATCGGGGCCAAGTTGGCCGATCAGGCCGGCAAAGCGCTGGAAGCAATTTCTACCGTGGTGCGCCAGTCAGCGGAATTGGTGCAGGAAATTTCGCTGGCTTCCAAACAACAGGTGCGCGGTACGGAAGGTGTGGCCAACGCCATGCAAATCATCTCCAACATTACCCGCCAGACTTCGCAGGGCGCGCGGCAGACCGCTCGCACCGTGGAACAACTGGTGCACATGTCGGAACAGCTCAACGAAGCGCTTTCGCAATTCCGCGTTTCTTCACTCGTCGAAGCACGGCCCGAACTGGTGGCGGCCGCGGCCCGCCGCTAGTGTTGCTGGATATCGAACTGGGGGAGGCAGGCACGAGTGACTGTTAGCGAACATGAATTGAGCGAAATACGCGGGCTGATCGAGCAGCGTTGTGGCATGCTGTTTGATCAATCGCGGGAACGTTTCTTTTCCAGCCGCGTGCGCGAGCATATTGAGGCCAGAAAACTGGCGCACGGCACCGATCTGGTGCGCCTCATCAAGAATTCCAACGTGGAGTTTGATTCTCTGCTGCAGCGGCTGCTCACCCAGGAGACTTCCTTCTTTCGTTATCCCGCAATTTTTGATGTCCTGGAAAGAAAAGTCCTGCCTGAGCTGCACATGAAGAAGTTCTGGGAGAATCCGCGCTCACTCCGCATCTGGAGCGCCGGATGTTCCACCGGAGAAGAACCCTACAGCATCGCCATGACCATTGCCGACGCTTTGGAGTTTGCCGACGCCTGGAACATTCACCTCCTGGCCACCGATATCAGCCGCGATGCGCTGGACCACGCTGAGCACGGCATCTATGACGCGCGCGAAGTCGAGGCCTTGAACGCTCGCCAGCGGGAGCAATATTTTTCCCGTACTAACGCTCACTATGTGGTGAAGCCGCGCATTCGCAACATGGTCACATTCGCGCCCATGAACCTGGCGCAGGTTGTGTACATGGGAAAGTTTGACTGCATTTTTTGCATGAACGTCCTGATTTATTTTTCTGAGGACCGCCAGTCTCAATTGATCCAGAGGTTCTACGAGTATCTGGAGCCCGGCGGATATCTCTTCCTGGGCCACGCTGAGTCTGTGGCCAGGGCTGACCTGAATTTTGAAACGCACATTTATAAGGATTCGCGGTTGTATCAGAAACCGGCCGCATCGCGCCGGGCCCTCGTGGCGGAGACGCAGGAGAAAGTGTGAACGAGCAGAGCTCAGAATTCGTAGAGATTTTCCTCCAGGAGGCATCGGAGCACCTGCAATTCCTGCGGGAATACTCGGGCATTCTTCAGGACCCGTATCCTCAGGCGCCGGATATCGAGCGCCTCTATATCTCCGCTCACACGCTGGCGGGCACCTCGGCCTCTTACGGCTTCCCGCTGTTCTCTGAAGTTTCCGGCAAACTCGCCCACATCTTTCAGTACGCGATGAATGCGACCATCGGACAGGATGCTGCCGGTCCGCTGGTCGAATTCATCTCCGAAGGCATTGCTGTTCTTGAGACCGATCTGCTGATGATCAGCGCCAATCAGGTTGAGGCGGCGGAAGATATCAACATCTTCAAGCAGAAATATCCCTTCGCCTTTCAGGCCGGGGTGCAAGCTCAGGCGGCTCCGGAGAACGTCACGCCGGACCAGCCGCAACCGGCTGCGGAACAGCAAGCGCGCGAGGTTGCCGAGCCCGCGATTCCTCCGCTGCCGGAGGATGGAGAAGTTCCTCCTGAGATTCTTGAGTTCTTTGTTCCCGAAGCGGAAGAGCACCTCCAGGTAATAACCGACTGTCTGTTGTCACTGGAAACCAATCCTAATCCCGATGAAATTCACCGCCTGCTGCGGGCCATGCACACCATCAAAGGCTCGGCCGCCCAGGTTGGCCTGCAACGAATTGCGCGGGTCGCTCATCGTGCGGAAGACCTCGTGGGCCGGGTGCGCGATGGCGCTCTGCGTCCCGGCGCTGAAATTATCGATATCTGTCTGGAAGCAGTTGATGCGCTGAAGAAATTCTTGTACCGCCAGTGGGCAGACGAGAGCGCCATGCAATCGTCAGTCCGGACACTGTTTGCGCGCATTGCCCGGCTGGTTCCGGAAGAGCAGGAGGCGCAGGCTGAAGCAAGTACAGAAGCAGCGCAGCCTGAAGCAAGCCCTGAAACGCTGCAGCTTCAGCTAAGTACAGAAGCGCTGCAGCCCCAGGTGAGTAAAGAAGCGCCGCCGCTTCAAGCAAATACAGAAGCGCCATCCCCGTTGGCACAAGAACAGAGTTCGCAATCCATCATCCCGTCAAGGGATGTCCTCGAAGCGGATCAAGGTTCACAATCCGTCATCTCGATGGAGGTCCGCGAAGCGGACATCCGGAGGGACCTTGCGTTGGCCCAGGCTCAACCCGGCGAGCAAATCCTGGAAATGGATACCCCGGCCCCCTTGCCTGAAGTCCCGGCCGTCGCGGCCCTCACCGTGACGCAAGAACCGGCCAAGCCGGCTGAAAAGGTGGAAGTAGCAAAAGAAGCTGATCGGAAGAAAGAACCTGCATCCGTGCCGCAGTCCAAGTCGGTTCGCATCGGGCTGGAACGGCTTGACCGGATGATGAACGCTGTAGGAGAACTGGTTATCAACCGCACCCGCATGCTGGGCCGCGTGGCGGAGCTGGAACGCTTGGCGGATGTGCTGAATTTCTCCAAGGCGCGCATGCAGGATAAAGTTGCGGAGTTCCAGGAGAAGTACGAGTTCAGCCGCATTACAGCTCTGCCGGCGCAAAAAAAATCTTCGTCCGAGATGTTCCCGTTGCGGGGTGGCTACTCCAGTTATTCCCATTCCTTTGATCACGCGCTGGCCGAATTCAGCGAGCTGGAAATGGACCGCTATGATGATTTCAATATCCTTTCCCGGTCGCTCACGGAAATCTCCGCTGACATCACGGAAGTCCTGACGCAGCTCGATGGCTTCGTGCGCCGCGTAGACTCCGATATTGACGAGTTCACCAAGCTGGCGCATCGCCTGCAAGATGAAATTACGCAGGCGCGCATGGTTCCCATCGGCAATCTATACACGCGCCTGGCGCGGACCGTGCGTGACGCAGCCAAGGCCGTCAACAAAAAAGTGGAGCTTACGCTGGCTGGCGCGGAGACCGAACTGGATAACAACATTATTCAGCAGATTTCTGATCCGCTCATCCATCTCGTGCGCAACGCCGTGGCCCACGGCATAGAGCGCGAAGAGGAGAGATACGGCTCCGGAAAGAGCGATCACGGCAACATTGCCGTGCGCGCCTACCATCGCGGCAACCACATCTACATTGAAGTGGAAGATGATGGCCGGGGCATCGACTTTGACCGCGTGCGCAAGACCGCCATTGAGAGCGGCCTCCTTAGCGCGGATGCAGCCGGGGAACTTGCGGCGCGCGATCTGCTCGATCTTCTCTTCCAGCCCGGATTCACCACCGCGCCGCGCAAGACTGAACTGGCCGGGCGCGGCGTTGGACTGGACGTGGTTAAGTCCAATCTGGCCGAGCTCAATGGAGAAATCGAGGTCGAGACGGAAAAGAACCAGGGCACTCGGTTCACTCTGAAAGTTCCCCTCACTCTCATTATTTCCCAGGCGTTGTTTGTCCGCTGCGGCAATCACACCTTCGCCCTGCCTCTCTCTTTTGTCGAGGAGATTCGCCGCCTGCGCATGAACGAAATAGAAGAGGTTGGCGGAAAGCTCTTGACCAAGGTCCGCGACATTGTCACTGAGGTCGTCCGCCTGGATACGGCCCTCGGTCTGGAGCAGGTAGAACCCATCAACGGCTTTTTCCGCATGGTGATTGTGAATGTCGCCGGACGCCAGGTTGGATTGGTCGTGGAAGACGTGATCCGCAAAGATGAAATTGTCATCAAGAGTCTGGGCGAGTATTTGCGTAATTTGAAGATGTTCCCCGGCGCCACCATCGCTCCCGATGGCAGCCTGATTCTGCTCATTGATGTAAATCGATTGGTCGCGGGCGAGTCCATTGAGCGCCGTCCGCTCATGACCAGCGCCAACGCCGCGCGAGTATTTGCGCCCGGAGCGGAAGCCGTGGCCAGAGGTTCTATTCCCGTGGCCGTGATTGATGTTGTGCAGGACGAAAAAGTTGTCGTCCTGGTGGATGATTCCATCAGCGTGCGCAAGTTCGTAGGTCGAATGCTGGAAAAGGCAGGCTACCGCGTGAAGCTTGCGTCGGATGGATTGGAGGCCCTCGAAATCGTTTCCCAGACACACTGCGATCTGGTGGTTACCGATCTCGAGATGCCTCGCACCAATGGCTATGAGCTGTTGAATCATCTCCGGCAGGACCCGGAAACACGCAACATTCCGGTCATGGTGGTTACGTCGAGGGCCGGAGCCAAGCATCGCGAACGCGCCGTGAAAGATGGCGCCGCCGCATTTCTGATTAAGCCGGTACAGGAGGACCAGTTCATTACCGCCGTAATGAAGCTGATCGGTCCGGGAGCGGATAAATTGGCAGCAAAAGCAGCTATGGCGCTGTAGTAGCGACTTGGTGGAAGCCCCGAACTTTAGTTCGGGGGAGTGGGCTTTCAAGCCCACGAAAAACGGCGGGCAGTATGTATTAGCGCTTTAGCGCTGGTGTGAAGCAGCCGCTGACTGGCATGAGGGTGTAACAAGAGATTTTGGGGCTTCAGCCCCTGCAAAGAGCAGTAAGAAGAAGTGATGACTGCAGGCAAGAGAATTCGGGTGTTGATCGTGGATGACTCGGCGTTCATGCGCAAAGTGCTGCAAGGCATTATTGCCGCCGATTCTCAGCTCGAAGTCTGCGGAGAAGCCCGCGACGGCCGCGACGCAGTCACGCAAAATGAAGTTTTGAAGCCGGACGTGATCACCATGGACATCAACATGCCGCATATGGACGGGCTGCAGGCGACAGAGATCATCATGTCGAGCAATCCGCGCCCCATTCTGGTGGTCAGTTCAGAATCTCGCGAAGGCGCGGAGGTCACGCTCAAGTCCCTGGAGTTGGGCGCCATTGATTTCGTGGCCAAGCCCTCCGGCGGTATCGATCTGGACATGAATTCCGTCAAGGAAGAGCTCTGCCGCAAATTGAAGATGGCGGCCAAGGTGCGCGTCGTGCGTACGGCCACGCGCTCCAAGGTGCAGCAGGAAATTGCCTCTTCCGCGCCCCGCAGCGAGCCTGCCGCCCGGACCTTTGAGCAGAGCCTCCAGGAAAACCGTTCCAACGGCGCAGCCGCCGCGGCGGCGCCGGCTCCTTCGCGCGCCAACGGAAAATTTCCCATCGTGGTGGTTGCCGCATCAACTGGCGGTCCGGCCACGCTGATGAAATTTGTTCCTGACTTTCCCAAGGATTTTCCCGGGGCCGTGGTGCTCGTGCAGCATATGCCGGGCAGCTTTACCTCGCAATTCAGCCAGCAGCTTGCGGAAATCTCCCGCATCCGTGTGAAAGAAGCGGAGGCTGGCGAGATTGTTGTTCCCAGCCAGCTCTATATCTGTCCTGGCTCGCATCACATGCGCATCTCGCCCACGGGCAGGGTGTCACTCGATGATGGCCCGCGAATTGGCGGTTATCGCCCTTGCGCGGACCTCACCATGGAGAGCGCCGCCGAATACTTTGGCCCTATGACCATCGGCGTAGTCCTGACGGGCATGGGAAATGACGGATCTAAAGGTGTGCAAACCATCAAAAACGTGGGCGGGCACGTCATTGTCCAGGATGAATCCAGCGCCGTGATTTTCGGCATGCCGCAGGAAGCCATCAAGACCGGCGCGGTCGACCAGACTTTGGCCATCGAGAGTATCTATACGGCCATTGAAAAGCGCGTGCTGTACATCTTTGGGGCGGCCAAAGTAGGAGCACTGTGAGACAGCAGCGCATACCGTCGCCCAAGGGAGCTCGGGAGAACGTGATCTTGTTCGCCGTGGCCGGTTTCAAGTTTGCCATAGCCGCCGGCGCGGTAAGTGAGATCAGGAGCATGGAAGGATTAGAGCGGTTCTCCGCCGGCCACGCTGGTCATAAAGTGGGCGCCAAGGTGGACTATACGCTGCAACGTAATGGAGTCACATTTTTTGTGGTGAATGCTGCGCGGCATTTTTATCTCCGGTCCACACAATCGAGTCGCGTCCTGGTTTTGCGGCACGCGGCAGTTGGGGTGCTGGTGGACTCCACCGACCGCATGGCGGAAATCTCGTTCCTTCACTCTCTCCCCATGGCGTTCACCGGCGAAGAGCGGGACTGGTATCGCGGCCTGGCAATTTTAAATGGAGAAACGCTGCCCATAGTCAACCAGGCTGCGTTCCTCAGCAGAGGAGAACTGGCCGTGCTGCGCGCCATGACGCTGCAGGCGCAAGGAGTGTCTGTCGGATGACCGTGACTGGCGAAAACTCGTTTGTGCTCTTTCCTCTGGGCGGCAAGAGGTTTGCTTTGCCCGCGGAAAAGGTCACTGAACTGGCCATCCCGGACAGCCTGCAGACCTTCCCGCACCGGACTCCGATGCTGGCTGGGGTGTTGGTGCGTCGTGGACGAATTGTTCCCGTGTGTGACGTGGCCCAGGTGCTCGTGGGGCCGGATGCGCCACCCAGAAAGTTTTATTTGATCGCCAACCGCCAGTTCGACTGCAGAAATGAATGGACGGCAATTCCCGTCACCGGCGAATGCGAGCTGACCAACGGCGAACCGCAACAGCCGGACAGCAGGTTCCCCGGCTATGTAATGGGCGTCCTGGCCCTGGAAAATGAAATTGTGCAAGTGCTGAGCCTGGAAAAATTGATTTCCCAGGAGGTGGCCAGGTAGTGGATTACCTCGCCAGACACGCACCAGGTGCCACCTCACTCAAAGTGGAGGTGCGAACCGGAAGCTCGCAGCAGGTGAGATTTCCAGCCTCCAAAACCTTTCATGCGCAATACTGTGCCATTTCTGAAAAACTCTTATACCCTGTCATCCTGAGCGTAGCCCGCCGCGGCGGGCGGAGTCGAAGGACCCCGAGAATTCCAATACCAACCATGCAGCGTCAAGGCGTTCTCACGAGGCAATCGTCCGCCTCAAGAGCTGTTGCCTTTGATCTTCAATTACCCGATTACCCGATTACCCGATTACCCAATTCTCTGCGGGTCCATACTGCGCAGCCCCAACGAAAGCAAAATCCGCGGTACAGCTGGCACAACGAGGTGGCCCCATGAGCCCAGCTGCCTCCGCCACAGCTCGTATTCTGCTCATTGACGCTAACGTCTTCTTTGCTCGCCGGGTCACGGAGGCCCTGAAGCATGAAGGCTTTGACGTGGTTCATACCACGCAGTCGGCCTATGCCCTCACCATGCTGGAATACGATCCGCCGTCTGCCATTCTGTGCTCTACCAGCTTGCGTGAGATGAATGCGCACGAGCTTCCGCCCATCATCCATGCCGATCCCAAAATGGCGCACATCCCGGTCATCGCCATTGGCGATGGCGGTGATCAGGCGCTGATGGAAGCATTCCGCGCCGGCTGCTCAGACTATGTGGACAAACGTCTGGGGCCGGAAGTGATCGCCTCCCACGTTAAGGCTTTCCTGCGCAGCAACACGGAGGGTTTTGAACCGGTGCAGATGCTCGGATCATCGGACACGGCCTTTACCGGCAATCTTTCTCATCTGGATCTGCCGGGAATATTGCAGATGCTGTGTCACTCCCGGCAGACTGGAGCGCTTTACGTGAATGCCGGAAAAATTGATGGAATTGTATTTTTTGAAAATGGCGCCGTCACCCATGCGGAGATCGGAGATATGATCGGCGATGAAGCTGTGGTGCACATCGTGAAATCCAGCAACGGAATCGAGACCGGCTCTTATAAGTTTGTGCCCGGTGAGAGCGCGACCACCCGCACCGTCCTCAGGTCCGCGACCGAACTGATGCTGGAGGCCCTGCGCGAGCTCGATGAGTCCGCGCAGGAAAGCGCCGAGGGAGGAATCTCATGAGCAGCACCCCGACTGTCTATTTCATTGATGACAGCGCAACCATGCGCGAGGTAATCAAGATCGCGTTCCGCCGGGAAAACATCAACGTGGTGGCCTGCCAGGACGCGGACACCGCGCTCCATGAAATCGAACAGGCGAAACCGGACGTGGTCATCACCGACGTCATCATGCCGGGAAAAGACGGCTATGAGGTCTGCCAGTTCATCAAGAACCATGCATCGCTGTCCAAGACCCCGGTGATCCTGATGTCAGGCGTGGTGAACCGCGCCGTGGCGGAGAGAGCTTTTGCCGTAAAGGCGGACGAGCTGCTGCGCAAACCCTTCCAGCCGCAGGACCTGATTACCCGGGTCAAGCATCTGCTCAAGCCCAACGGCCATGAGACGCCCAACCCGGCAACAGCAGCCAGCGCCGCTGCAGCCTTGACCAGCATATTCTCCGCCGCTTCGGCGGCCCAGCAGGCCAGGCCTCCAGCCCCACAGCCGGTCCCGCGTGCCGCCGCAATGGATCGCGGCGGAGTAGCTGGCGTAGAAGTTCTCGGCCCGCAACCGGTTCCCGCCGCGGCAGCGCCCCGCACTGCGCCCCAGCCGGGCCCGATTCCGGTCCCAACTCCAGCGCCCGCGGCATCCGCCGTGCCTCCCGCACGCACCGGTTTAGTGCGTGATGCCGTGGAAACGGGGTCCTCGGCACGCGCCGGTTTAGCGCGTGATGGGGTGGAGATTCCCATTACCGCTGCGCCAACTCTATCCAAGCCGCACGCCAATGGCGACACGCCAAAACTGAAGCTCGAAATCCTGCGCCTCGAAGGCCTGGTCAAAAAACTGCAGTCCGAACTAGTAGCGGAACGCGAGTACTCCCGTGCCCTGGAAGCCCACGTGAAGACACTCCAGGAAGCAGAGTAAGCGAGCTTACGGGACCAGCCGTTCTCTTCTAAGGTCGTTTAAGAAATAACCTATCCATCGAACCGGTGGAAGCCCCGAACTGTAGTTCGCTCGAAGTGGGCTTTCAAGCCCACGGAAAGCTCCGGGGCAATATTCATTAACGCTTTAGCGCTGGTGCGAAGCAGCCGCGCTCTGTCGGATATAGCATTTCCTAAATCGCTCTAAGAAATTCAGAATGCGGATGTCTCAATCACTCCAGCCCGCAAAGCGGGCGGCATACATTAGCCCAGCGCGCAAGCGCTGGGGAAAAAAGGGAATGCGGGCGAGCCCCAGCGGGGCGACAGAAGATTTACCTTTGTTCGCGACGGAATCACGTTGACCAAGAAGATTCATTGAGGCTTAAGTGAAACGGCAGTGCCGGGGCCTCTGACGCGTGCCGGTTTTGCGCGCAACGGGGTGGGAGGGCGGAAGCGCTGGGAAAAGGAACAAGATGTGGACAAGCGCCGTAGGGGCAACACAGACTTTACAGCTTGCACAAAAGAGGCTCTTCGCGGCACGCCAAGCGCCACACTTGTGGTGCTTGCCTAACCAGAAACTCCACTTCCTCGCCAATGACCTTTTGCCTTGGCATGGGTCGATACGTTCTTCCAATTGACTTCGTCATCGCGCCTCTGGCTTAATCAACGTGCCGCTGATGCGAGCAATTATGAGCACCGCAACTACCGCACCTCACGCCCGGCGGACACCGTATCGAAATTGGGGTCACACATGAACGCCGCATCCATGAACACTGCCGTACAAGTCGAACAGAAGAGCTATGAGATGCCCCCGAAGGAGGGGATCAGCATCGCGCATTTTCTCACCGTCACTGACATCGAGCGATCGGCTCGCTACTACGAAAAGGTCTTCGGCGCTCGCATTCTGAGCCTGGGTGACGGCAATGCGCCTGGGTACCTTCAGCTTGCGAACATCTGGATGATTCTGAACGTTGGGGGCGGGCCCACCCCGGACAAGCCGACAGTAACGCTCAGCGTCCCCGACCCGAATCACATCAACAGCTTTATGAATTTCCGCGTTGCCGATATTCAGGCCTGCTACAAACTATGGAAAAGTCGAGGAGCCGAGTTCATCACCGAGCCGATGCCCAAATACGGCGAGATTCGCTGCTACATCCGCGATCCTGATGGCTACATCATCGAGGTCGGACAGAGCACGGATCTTACCTACGGTTAACGCCGTTCTTGTTTCCGGAGTGCCGATCAATCAGCAAGTGTACGAGTGAATTGCACTCCTGGGAGCGCCAATTGCAACGTGTGTCCCTGCGGAAGACCGGGTCCGCGAGCGCGGTCGCGCGATGTGTTTTAGCTCCCTGCCAGGGTGTTGCGAGAATCCTCTTGTAGTAACGATCTTGGTGCAAGCGCGTTCGTAAGTCGTTGATTCTTCGTTGAACAAACTGCTAAAAATTCCTCTTTTGGTTCCTTTTTCGGAACCTCGCTGGAAATTCACTGACATTCGAAAAGGAGACCAATGAACAGCATAAGCGCAAGCAAGCCATCGATATGGAATCGGTCAGCGTGGAACCGGTCAACCGCATTCAGCGTTTCTGTTCTGGCCAGCGTAATCCTGCTGAGTGCGATTCCCGCTTCGGCATACCCCAAGGTCCGCTTGACAAACTTGACCCAATGGAACGCCAACGGCGAGGTGAATTATGCCGCCTGCCGTAACGACAGGTTCACGGGGCTTAAGCCAGGAGACACGTGGGTTCCCGGCCCGGCTCGCGGAGGCTGCCTGATCACCTGGATCAGGGTCACTTTACAGGGGGGCCCTGCCGTCAACCAATACTCATCCAGCGGTACCTCTTACAGCGAGTTTTTTATCTCCCCATCCGGATCCGGCTATCAGGTTTTCAGTTCGCATGAAACTCCAACCGGAAACCGCGCCCAGCCTCAAATCACACCGCAGTTCTTCAACATTGCGCACATGGTCAATACGGCGCAAGCGGTGGACTGGGCGGTCTCTCAGGGCGCGAACAGTCTCGAAATGGACTTGCGTTTCCGCTCCGACGGTACTCCCTATGAGTTCCGGCATGGTGGTGTCTGTGACTGCCTTTGCACATCGGGTGATAACGTCTGTAAGCACCTCAACCAGGGGTGCGAGTCCCGATCGGACCTCGCCGGCCAACTGAACCACATTGCCGGCAAAGCCTCGCAGGTGGCCATGATCGTCCTCGACGGCAAGGTGGATGACCCCAAGCTCGACCAGCGTGCGCAGAACGTCGCCGGAGTGAAAGTCGTCGAGACCCTGGACCAACAGTTGTTTTCCAAAGGCTATCGCGGCATCGCCCTCATCGCTGCGCCCAAGTGGGATTACTCCACTTATCTTAAAGCCGCCGTCGGACGGGCCCGCTCGTCGCAGTACAGCAGTCAAATCTACTTTGGCGTGGACATGGATAACGGCGGTGTGGATGGCGCCAGGGCCACACTCGAAAATCTGTGGCGCAACCTGGGAAGCCCGCTGTCCATATACGGCAGCGGCATTTCGGCCTGTGCACCAGGAAATTTCTACGGCGAAACCATGCTGGCCGGATGGTACCAGGCCCAGGGACGCATTAAGCTGGTCAATATCTGGACCCTCGACAACACAGACAGCATGAGAAGGTACATCTGGCTTGGGGCGCGCGGAGTCATGACGAACAAGCCGGGAAGCCTTGCCGGGGTAGCCAGGGAACAGGGAATGCAGCTGGCGCAACCGGGCTATCGTCCCTGAGTCTGAGCGCCCCAAAAAGATCGACCGGTATTGAAGGCGCGTGAAACTCTGAACCTTTCACAGCCACAGAATTGACTACAGCACCGGAACCTCGCCGGTATTCTCGAATGGGATTGTCTCTCTGGACAGGCACTTGAGGCGGAAGACCAGCGGCTTATCCGTTTCGGTTGGCGTCAGGTCGGCTGAAAAATGGCGCACGCTGAGATCGATCCCATTATCTACTTCGCCTTGGGCACGCAGCGCGGATCGGAAATTTCAACGCGACGGTTCTTGGCGCGCCCCTCGTCGGTGCGGTTATCGGCAACAGGCTTGGTCATTCCATAACCCTTCGACGTGAGACGCGCGGCCGCGATGCCGTGTTGGGTCAGCCAGGTCACGACGGCTGCGGCTCTCGATTCGGAGAGCGTCTGGTTGTAGGTGTCGGTTCCAACATTATCGGTGTGGCCTTGCACCTCGATGTTCAGCGTCGTGTTTTTTTTAAGCAACGCCAGAACCTGCTGCAGCGGCGGCTCCGATGCGGTCTGCAAAGTAGCTTTATTGAAATCGAAGAGCACTCCGTAGATTGCCACGTGACAATCGGCAGACAGGGTTTTGCCCAAGTCCCTGGCGCCGGCATCAGCAACGCTGAAATCCATCCTGCCGCCCCCCAGATGAAGGTAGGCCCACACATTACGGCCTTGCTGGCTGTAATGCGCGAGAATGGCCAAGTCTGCGCTGCTCGACTGCCGCACGATCAACCACCCGGCTTTTTTCAGCGCCGCGGGATATTCCGCCATGAAAAGCGCGTTGGTAAAGCCATCGGGTACCTTGTACGACTTATGGATAGAACCGCTGGCGACAACTTCTGGCTGGCCTGCGCCCTCAACTGGGACGGTGAAGGGAGCTGTCTCCAAAGCCCCGCCGGTGAGCTTGGCTCCGGGCACGCCGGTCAGATAGGGGAACTCTCCTTTAGCGGGATCAATCTGCTCTGGAACAGTCCCGGGAGCGACGAGAGTCAGAACATAGGGCGGCGGAGCCGGTTCGAGAATCTCGATCAAGATGTGCCTCTCATCGGCGATGGTTACGTTGGCCCATGCCTCTGCGCCTTTGTCTTTTTGCGCGAAATGCAGGGTTTCATACATCTGGCCGCCGCGAGGGTCGTCCTTCGCCATCGTCCAGCCGTGAGCCAGAAATGCCTCCTTTACCACCTTCCACGCGGCACGACTGTCGGCCAGGTCCTCCCTATGTCCCGTGACGGACCAATGTTTTCCGGACAAGAGCTTGCCGTCATAATGGGGAACCAGCAGCTCGTTCCAGGGCTCATAGTCGGGCGCAACATAAAACTTCATCAGGCTCGGCACGAAACTAGCCTCATCAGGAAGGGTCGTGGGAACAGCGGCAAAGCAGAGTCTCCCGGTAAGGCCAAACAACAACACCAACATTTTCACCGAACGGCGATTCGTAGCAAGCCGCATGTCTCTACCCCCGAACGCCAACTATACCATCTGATCCATGCCCGCAAGGATCAGATTCCGGTGAGCCGGGGACAGTCCCCGGTTTTCCCCCAGGAACCCATGTGAATCAAGGTCATAAAAGAATCCAGGCCCTTTTTGTCTACGCCCGCCTTTACGCCGTTCTGGTCGACGTCTTCATAGACCTTCTGAAATGCGTCCACCAGGTAATGATTGATTCCTCCATGGTTCGTTTCCACTGTCTGCCTCGCTGACTAAATTTGAGAATGATTCAACGCCAATCTGTTCTTGACGCCAATCTGTTCCTAAAGAGTAGTGACACCACAGGCCGAATCGTTACAAAGATTTCTCGAATAAACCGGCCGAATGCCGCCCTGCATTTTCCCAAATCCGATTTTGTCTTTGACGTTCAGTTACAAATTATCCCACCTGTCCCGGCATGCCGTGGATTACCAAATTCTCGCGGGGTCATCCTGCCGGATCGCAACCGGAGCAGAATTCACGTAACAGCTGGCAAAACGAACCTGATTTCGCCTTTGCCTTTCAATTACCAACTTACCAACTTACCCAATTACCAAATTCCCTTGAGGTCCGCCCGAGAGTCCAGCGACCGCAGTTTCATAGCCTGCACCGATTAGAGGCTTATAATCTTGCTTCGTCTGGAAAATCTGTGGGTGAGAAACAGTATATGGAGCGATTAACTCGACCTTGCGTTTGATTTGCTTGCCCAATAGAAGAGGAGCAGTAGCCGTGGCGGTGGGAATGTGGGAAGCGCGGGGTTGGCGCTTTCCAAGAAAGAGGGAAATCCCGATTTTGGTTTTGGGGATTTTCCTCTTTCG
>Ga0209168_10000291_pt1 | contig 54626 bp, 46 predicted proteins | sample Coa_R1_FD_187156 | JGI IMG/M metagenome (GOLD analysis project Ga0209168, IMG submission 187156) | Surface soil microbial communities from Centralia Pennsylvania, which are recovering from an underground coalmine fire - Coalmine... | ecosystem: Environmental > Terrestrial > Soil > Unclassified ...
TGGCCGCGCTTCCGCTGCTTGCACAACGTGATCCTGTCCTGAAGCAGATCGATCTGCCCCATCGTTATTACTACCGCGAGATGTACCTGCCGCAACTCACGACAGGGCCGAGCTCGGCTGCCTGGCTTCCCGACTCGCGTTCGCTCGTTTACTCAATGGCGGGCTCCCTCTGGAAACAAAGTCTGGGATTGAACGATGCGCGGCAATTAACTGCTGGACCGGGTTATGACTACCAGCCGGATTGTTCTCCTGACGGTAAGTGGGTCGTGTACGCAAAATATGACCACGATGCGATAGAACTTTGGGCTCTCAGCCTGGAGACTGGGCAGACGAAGCAGTTGACCTCGGGCGGTGCAGTCAACGTTGAGCCACGATTCTCGCCGGATGGAAGCCGCCTCGCGTTCGTTTCGACTTCCTACAACGGACGGTTTCACATTTTCGCCGGCAATTTTCATGACGCCGAATTACGCAACGTTCAGCGTTTGACCGGCGAGACCCGCACCAGCAAGCCGCGCTTTTACTACAGCGAATACGATCACGAGATCAGTCCCGTGTGGTCCGCCGACGGGAAAGAACTGATCTTCATCTGTAATCACGATCATGTTTATGGCACCGGCGGTTTCTGGCGTATGAAAGCGGAGCCCGGAGCCGAGGCTAATGAGTTTTACTCCGAAGAAACGACATGGAAGGCGCGCCCTGAAATTTCGCCTGACGGGAAGCGAATGGTCTACGCATCATATCTGGGTCGGCAATGGCATCAGTTGTGGGTGATGCCGACGAATGGGGGCGACGCATTCCCGCTGTCTTACGGAGATTTCGACAACCTCAATCCACGCTGGTCACCCGATGGGAAGAACATCGCCTTCATATCAAATCGCGATGGGAACACTTCCCTTTGGATCCAGGAAGCAGTCGGGGGAAAGCAGGTCCAGATTGTCGCCACTCGCAAGCACTATTTGAAACCAACAGGCCAACTCACCATTACGGTTCTCGACTCCGCCGGAAAACCGACTCCCGCGCGTCTTTTCGTCACGGGTCAGGATGGACTGGCCTATGCGCCAGACGATGCGTGGATGCATGCCGAAGACAATTTCGATCGATCTGAGCGCAGGTTCGAGGCGCATTATTTTCACAGCCGCGGCATCGCGAAGCTTACAGTTCCAGCGGAGCGCGTAGATGTAGAAGTCATGAAGGGTTTCGAATACAAGGTCGAAAAAAAGAGTGTTCAGGTCGCGGCGAACGGCTCAACACTGCTCACGATTCGTCTGCAGCCGTTCGATGTACCTTCTGACTCCCATTCGCGGTGGGCAAGCGCCGATTTACATGTACACATGAATTACGGCGGCTCCTATCGCAACACGCCCGCCAATCTCGTCGCTCAAGAATCAGCAGAAAATCTTTCGCTGATCGCGAACCTCATCGTGAACAAGGAGCAGCGCATTCCGGATATTGCGTACTTTCGAACTATGCCGGATCCGGTCTCAACGCCGGATCATTGGTTGCTGCACTCGCAGGAATTTCACACCAGCTACTGGGGGCATCTGGGCCTGTTGAACCTGACACAGAATTTTCTAATCCCGGGATATGCCACATACGCGAATACGGTGGCCGGGAGCCTTTATCCGAGCAATGCAGATATCGCCGACAGGGCACACGCTCAGACTGGGCTCGTGGGCTATGCGCATCCATTCGACATCGAAATGGACCCGATCAACGATCCCACGCTGACGCACGGCCAGCCCCTCGACGAGGCCCTCGAGCTGCCGGTAGACGTCGCCCTCGGCAAAGTCGACTACCTCGAGGTGATGGGATTCAGCGATCACCAGTTGACCGCAGCGATATGGTATCGGCTGCTGAATCTTGGCTTCCGGCTACCGGCGGGCGCAGGCTCTGACACCATGGCCAATTACGCTTCCCTGCACGGACCGGTGGGTTTGGCTCGCGTGTATGCGCGCGCCTCTCTCGGCGCGATCAAACCGCAGGCATGGTTTGAGTCCCTCAAGCACGGCCATACCTTCGTCAGCAATGGTCCGTTACTCGGCTTCGAGTTAGAAGGAAAAGAGGCTGGCGACGATTTGAAACTTCCGTCAGGCGACAAATCCGTGCCATTCAAAGCCTGGATGCGATCGATCGTTCCAGTTGATCATCTGGAACTTGTCTGCGATGGCAAAGTTGTTCGCGCTTTGACTCTAAGTTCGGACCGACAAAGCGCGAACGCAGTTGGAACAATTCCAGTTCCGCACAGTGGATGGTGTTTGTTGCGAGCCAGCAGCGACAAGCCAGAACATCCGATCCTCGATGATTATGTGTACGCGAGTACGGGACCAATCTACATAAGTGTCGCGGGATCTGCCCCAAAATCACCCGAGGATGCGGCGTTCTTCATTGCGTGGATTGATCGGCTCATTGAGCATGCGAAAGCGGATCACGCCTGGAACAATGAGGACGAAAAGGCATCGGTGATGAAGACGTTACAACATGCAAGAGACATTTACGAACATTTGCAATAAGAGTGCCACGGAATGCGGATAAGGCCGCGCCAGCAATTCGCAAATAGATGTTGCCTTCTTGGTCGCACTTCGCTGGTACCCAAAAGCCCGCTCCTGGCTGGGAGAGAGTTCTCTTGTCGGCGATGACTAACTCCATCGTCTTTGCTGTCTTTGAATGCGCTGTTTCCTGTGCCTGAAGTACGGGAGTGTTGTTAATAAGAATAGAGTCGATACGGCACTGATTGTCCTGAGCACAGCAATTAGCTCTTACTCGAACCGGTCGGGTTCGTTGTTGCGGTGACTGACTTCTGCGCGTCCGTAGGCAGAGTCCGAAGTCTGGTTAGGTTCTACAAGCACGTAACTATTTGCGCGGTTCGGTTGCTAGACATTCTTCTCCATCTGGAGTAGCGTTTTCTTCCGTTCGGCGCCCCAGCGGTACCCGCCTGCCTCTCCACTCTGGCTCACAACCCGATGGCACGGGATTGCGACGGCGATCCGATTTGTGGCGCAAGCCCGCGCCACAGCGCGAGACGCCGATGGGTGCCCAATTCCCTTAGCGACCGCCTTGTAAGACCGCGTTTCGCCGAACGGGATTTTCTGCAGATAGGACCACACACGCCGCTGAAACGCCGTCGCCTGTATATCTAACGGAAGGGCTGAGTTGGGATGCTGCCCTCGCATTTGCTGAAGCAACTTTTCCTTCCACGCTCCCATGCCCTCGTCATCGCGCCGCCGGATCGCGAACGGGAATTCGTGTCGCAGGCCTTGCTCGAGTTCTTCATCAGTATCGGCAAACTGGATCGCGCAAATTCCCTTATCCGTCGCGGCGATCAGCATGCGCCCGAGCGGCGAATCAGTACAGGTGTAGCGAATCGGAGCAGCAATCGCGCCACGCCGGTATTTGTCGGGAGTCATGCCAAGCTGCGACGCCGTACGCTCATAAAGGCGGCTGCTGGAGCTGTACCCGGCGTCATACATGGCGCGCGTGACCGAATGGCCTGCGCGAAGATTGCTTTTGAGCTGATTCATGCGGCACGAATCCGCGTAAGCTTTGGGCGTGATCCCCAACACGGACTTAAAGTTCCTTTGGAGATGGAACGGGCTTTGATGGAATTCGCGGCTAAGCTGGGCCAGTGTCAACGGCTCATCCAAATGCTCTTCGATATACCGGCAGATCGACCGAACGAATGCCGAGCGCCCAGTGTTCGCGGCACGTGGACGACAACGCAGACAGGCGCGATAACCGGCTTTCTCCGCGTCGTCCGGGCGCTGAAAAAAAGCTACATTCTCACGACGAGGTCTGCGCGACGGGCATGAGGGCCGGCAATACACTCCCGTCGAAGAGACCGCGAATACAAAGCGGCCATCCTGGTTGGCGTCCCGTGTCTGAACAGCCTGCCACCATTTAGATTCGTCGCTCGTCGCCATGGGTAAAGGCTCCGTCAGGTTGAGTATCGCATTGGTTGTCATAATGACCCAAGCATAAGACTGGTCGCCAGAATCAGCCATCCAGTTCTTGCGGTCAGAGTGAGATAGATGAGATGCTGTGCGCGGAAGTCGCATATCGCCTGCGATCACAGAGAAATGCATGGAAATCATCGCTGCCCACGTTGCGCATCCAATCGCGTTAGACGCCGGGCATCCGGCTGCGGAGTGGCAAAATTCGAAGCCCATTTCGTTTTCTACGGACTGGCAAGGCAAGAATCCCGACTCTGAGCGAGAGACACGCGTGCGAGCACTCTGGTCACCGGACACTGTTTATTTGCGCTTCGAATGCCGCTATCGCGAACTACATGTCTTTGAGGATTCCGACGCGAACGGCCGCCGCGACGAACTCTGGGATCGCGACGTAGCCGAAGCATTTCTGCAGCCGGACCCCGCACGCGAGCGTTTTTACCGCGAGTTTGAGGTGAGCCCCAACGGAATGTGGATTGATCTGGACATCTTTCCCGGCGGGCGCGCAAATCTTAAGTCAGGCTTACAGCGTTCAGTGGTTTTGCACAAACGAATGCGAACCTGGACGGCAGAGCTTGCGATCCCCATGAAAGCTCTTACTTCACACTTTGACCCCGCCGCAACCTGGCATGCGAACTTCTTTCGTGTGGAGGGCAAGCAAGAGCCGCGGGCTTATCTGGCGTGGCAACCAACGAACACGCCCCAACCGAACTTCCACGTACCGACCGCGTTCGGGAAGATGCGCTTTGAGTAGCGGACCTTCAGTCTGTTAGCGGCTGTAACAATCCGAAGGTCTGGGTTACACCCGACCGTTTGCGCAATTCAGTAAGCAGCGCGCTGGCAGCATTTTCGTAGCTCTTGCTGGAATCAGACGGATCAGCCCACACCGCGTCGTACACAATTTGTGCTGCTTCCTTCAGATCCATGTGCAGAGCGGCTTCCAGGACATCCACCCGTTCCTGAAGATGGTCGTAGCAACTTTGGCAAATGATTGCCGCCTCCGGCCCTCCCTGATGGTTCTCGGCATGTTTGCAATTGGCGCTGGAAACAGACTGCGCCTGCAACTGCGTGGCAATCATCTGCGCTTTGAATTCGCGCAGGAAGCGCTCGCGCTCCTGCTCAAGAACGGCAAGATCGGGTGTTTCTCCGCCGCTCGGTTCGACTGCTTCGGCCGCTGAGGGAGGAGTAAATGCAACCGGCGAGATGCGCTCGTTGCTCTGGCAAACCGGACAAACTTGTAGGTCCGCCGGATAGTAGGTCCGGCACTTCGCGCAGGGCATGCCGTATCCGGCTGGCTTTCGCACGGGCTGAACAACCGTTGCTGGCGTAGCCTTGGCGCGACCTTCCATCGGCCGCTGTTCTACTCCTCGAGGGATAACGGTGCGCGCTTCTACTTTGGCATCCACTGGAACCGGTGTTGGGCTCATGTTCGCCTCGTCATAAAAATCGAGCAACCTGCCGCGAATCAGCAAGCTGCGACCATTGTAGAAGTCTCGAAAAAACATTCCGAGAGCACGGGAGTTCATCGACCGAATGGCCCGTCCCAAGTCCGGGGCATGCTATTGAATCTGCAACGTTTTCCCTGCCGTTGACGGAATATTCCGGGTTCAGTAAGGTTAAAGAAGTGTTGTTGCGGGTTTTTGGAGGTTTTATGTTTGAAGGTCTGTTTCAGCCGATGCACCTGCTAGTCATCTTCTTTATCGCCCTTCTGGTGTTCGGTCCGAAGAAGTTGCCTGAACTCGGGAAAGGTATCGGGGAAGGCATCCGTGCCCTAAAAGAAGGAATGAAAGATTCGCACGCCGAGGCACCCAAGGGCACCAGCACAGAAACCAAGAACCCTAATGCCTGAACTCTGTCCCGATTCGCTCGTGGAATCTTCCCTATCGACTACAGCACTCTCCTTGTAGCCAACCAACTCACATTCGGGTAAGTTGATCTATCTTAACTTTCGAGTGATATCTCGGAGTTAGAGTTGTGCACGGAGGAAACGCGATGCGTAAGTTGCAATGGCTCCCACTCGTGTCTCTGCTCGTCCTGAGCCCTGCTTTTGCCGATCAGGTTACCCTGCAAAATGGCGACCGCCTGACCGGAACCATTACTAAGTCCGACAATAAGGCCCTCGTCATCAAGAGCGATTTGGCTGGCGAGGTCACGATCAAATGGGATGCAGTGCAACAGATCACTTCAACCCAACCCCTGCATGTGACAACGCAAAACGGAAAAACCGTGGTGGGCGCCATAACCACTTCGGACGGGACCTTGGCCGTTGCCACACCTAGCGGCGGCACGGTCAACGTCACGAAAAGTGACGTAACGGCGTTGCGCAATGATCAGGAGCAACAGGCCTATGAAAAAGGCTTGCACCCGACATTGCTGCAGGGCTGGACAGGCGGGGCAAACGTGGGATTCGCGCTGACCCGCGGCAATAGTGAGACGAAGAATCTGGCGCTGGCGTTCACTGCGGATCGCAAGACCGGGCACGACGACATCACCATGTACGCTAATTCGGTGTATGCCACAAATGATGCCGCCGGCGCGATTCCCCCTGTCACCGCGAACACGATCCAGGCTGGCGCGCGCTACGCACGGAACTTCACCAAGGGACTGTTTGGTTATGGCAGCGCAGATTTTCAGACCGATGCTTTGCAGGCGTTGAATCTTCGCTCGATTCTCGGCGGTGGCTTGGGATTTCACGCCATCAACACGGATCGTACAACCTTGGACTTCCTAGGCGGCCTGAACTACACGCGGGAAAACTATGGTCCAGCCGATGGGATGCCCGGTTTCAATCGCAACTTTGCAGCTCTAACCCTGGGTGAAGAACTGATGCACAAATTGGGGGCGTCCACGGTGCTGACGGAAAAAGGATATTTCTTCCCTGATCTAAGTCAAACTGGCGAATACCGTGGAACGTTCACTCTGGGGACGGTAACTAAACTCAGCAAGTGGCTGGGATGGCAAAACGCCCTTGGCGATATTTACGTCACCAACCCACCTGCAGGCAAGAAAAACAACGATCTCATTCTCACGACAGGCCTGAACGTATCGTTTACGCATTGAGAAATGTTGTTGCCATGTACGACTGCGAGGCATCTTAAGGAGTGGAGAGAAATTATGGGCTTGGCGGAAAACCTGCGCGATCCTGAAGATCGTCACATTGATGAAGCAAACGAAGTCGAGCGCAAAGATAAAATGATGGACAAAACGGTCGCCGACACGTTTCCAGCAAGCGACCCACCTTCATCGCTGCCGGATCCGGATGACGATTCTTTCGCTGCGTAAGGGTCCGTAAGAAACGACTGCTGTTTTCGTGCCGTAGCATCGCTTTGCAAACCCCTTTGGGTTGTCAGCATCCTAAGCCTTCGTGTCTAACACGGATTTGACCGCCACGCTCTTCCTCTTGCTTCTTCTCGTTAGCCTCGCTCAGTTGCTTGGCTTCCTGCTTGTGCGACTACGCCAGCCCAAGGTGGTTGGAGAGATTCTCGCCGGAGTCATCCTTGGCCCGGCTCTGGCAGGCAAATTATCCCTTGCAGCACCGCTTCGCCATGCGACTCAAAATGAGGGAAATATTTTGAGCTTCGTTTACTGGTTGGGCTTGCTGCTGCTCATGTTTTTGTCCGGCGCCGAAACGCAACAGTTGTTCACGCGAGAGGAGCGAAGGGAGGTCGGGTGGCTAACGATCGTAGGTACAGGTATTCCGTTCGTGCTGGCGCTCGCCCTCGGCCCGTGGCTGGTCCAACCGTCGCTGGCTGGCCCGAACGGCAGTCGTGGTTCTCTCATTATTATTCTTGCAGTCGGGGTTGCGGTGACCTCGGTTCCAGTCGTCTCGAAGATCTTTGCGGACCTCAAGATTCTGCACACTCGCTTTGCGCGGATCATTCTTGGCGTCGCGGTGCTGGAAGACATCGTTCTGTGGCTTGCACTAGCGGTTGCTACAGCGGTGGCGGGTGCAAAAGCTCTTGATTCGCGGCAGGTGGCCTATCATTTGACGGCCACGATTGCCTTCTTCGGCCTTGGGCTGACCATCGTTCCACGGATCATCAAGCGTATTAACAAATCACGTTTCAACGTCGTGGCGAAGCATTCACCGATAGCCTATTCCATAGCAGTTCTTCTCGGCTATTGCGTCATCGCCGGAGCGCTCGATGTCAGCCTGGTGTTCGCGGCTTTCCTCGCCGGTTTTGCGGTTGTGCACAAGAAACGCAAGTTGTTTGCGGAGGCACTCGACGCCATCAGTAAAGTTTCTTTTTCGTTTTTCATACCCGTTTACTTTGCCATTGTCGGTCTGAAGCTCGATTTAATTCGCGGCTTCTCTTGGAAAATGATGGTGGTATTTCTTGCAGGCAGTTGCTTGATCAAGATTTTTTCGGTATCGCTCGCTGGCAGATTCGCGGGTTTTCACGGCCTCGATCTGCTGAATCTCGCGATTACCGCCAACGCCCGTGGAGGACCCGGAATTGTACTGGCAAGTGTTGCGTACGACGCGGGAATCATCAGCCCAACTTTCTACACAACGCTGGTCTTAGCAGCGATTCTCACCTCGCAGATGGCTGGGGCGTGGCTCGATTACGTTCTCAGGCGAGGTTGGGCCTTGCTGACTCCCAGCGTCAGCAGCCCAGCAATGGTGTCAGCAGAAGATCCATCTCTGGCCGCGTGATTGCCAGTCACTCTCGGGTGACCGACTTCACCAGGTTCCGAGGCCTGTCCACATCGAGTCCCTTTTTCACTGCCATATAGTATGCGAACAGTTGCAATGGCACGATCTCTAGAAGTGGAGAAAGCAATTCGGAGGCGGGCGGAACGAAGATGGTATGATTCGCCAATCCGCGGAGAGTTTGGTCCCCGTCTGTGCCGATCGCAATCACCCGAGCTCCTTGCTCCCGGAAACTTCTGATATTGGCTATGCTTTTTTCGTATCGACGTACCGATCCGGCATCATTCCGGTCACACGTCACGATAATGACCACGGGGAGGGTTTCGTCAATCAAAGCGTTCGGTCCGTGCTTCGTCTCCCCCGTCGGATAACCCTCTGCGTGAACATAAGAAACTTCCTTCAGCTTGAGCGCCCCGTCCATAGCGATGGGATAGTGAATTGCGCGACCAAGGAACAGGAAATCCTGCACGGTTCGGTAACTCTCGGCCAGCCGCTCGCACTCGGCGGCACATTGCAATACGGTTTCTGTCTGAGCGGGGAGCGCGAGCAGTTCACGAATGTGACTTCGGATCTGCTCCATATTCAGCCGGCCGCGAACCTGTCCCAAGTAGAGTCCAAATAGATAAAGCACCGCCATTTGCGCTGTGAATGCCTTGGTAGAAGCAATGCTGATTTCGGGGCCGGCATACGTATACAAGACACCATCCGCTTCCCGCGCAATAGTAGAGTCGATTACATTGGAGATGGCAATCGTGCGGGAACGCTTGGCCTTGGCTTCACGCTGTGCCGCCGTAGTATCGGCCGTCTCACCGGACTGGGTAATTACAATCGTCAGTTCCCCACCACCGATGAGTGGATTGCGGTATTCAAATTCGCTGGCGTAATCGACTTCGGTCGGTAAGTCGACTAACTCCTGGATCATGTATTGACCCGCCATTCCGGCATGTCGACTCGTGCCCGAGGCTACTATGTTGATTCGCTTAAGCGCTCGGAGATCGTCAGCGTGAATGCGGACGTCGTCGAGACGCACGATTCCTTGTTCGAGGGAAACCCGCGGCGCAATCGTATCGCGCAAAGCTTGAGGCTGCTCGAAGATCTCCTTCAGCATGTAGTGCGGAAATGCGCCCTTCTCGGCCATGCTCTTCCCCTATGACGAGCTGACTCCCTGACTAACGACACCGCCAATGATGGACGTTCTAACCTCGCCCGCTGAAGTAAGCACGACGATGTCCGCACGGGCTCCCGCTTCAATCGTTCCTCTGCCGGTCAGGCCCGCTACTCGTGCAGGATTTCGAGTCGCCAGCGCGAGAGTTTCCTGCTGGTTCCATCCAGCAAATTGCATCACGTTTCGAATTGCGCGATCCATTGTGAGAACGCTGCCCGCCAGTTTGCCTCCGGCTGTACACTTCCCTTCCTTCACTTCAACGTCGAACGATCCCAGCCGATAGCGTCCATCCGGCATTCCTGTGGCGGCGGTTGCATCAGTAATCAGCACCGATGCGTCCGGTCCCTTCGCATCGAGCAAAAGCTTGATGGTCGCTGGGTGTAAGTGAATACCGTCGGCAATAAGGTCAGCCGAAAGGCGGTTATCAGTAAGCACGCTGCCGATGATTCCCGGCTCACGATGATCCAGCGGACGCATTGCGTTGAAGGTATGAGTCGCGTGTCGTGCACCGGCTGCGATGCCGCGTTGAGCGGCACTGAAATCTGCGTCCGAGTGCCCAAGGCTCACACACACGCCGCGACGAGATGCCTCGGGAATTACTTCCGTGGCTCCTTCAAGTTCCGGAGCGATCGTCATCACGCGAATTCGGCCGCGCGCCGCTTGCCAAAACTTGTCAAACAGTGTCAACGAAGGCTGTAACAGGCTTGCCGGCGGGTGCACACCTCGGCGCGCGTGACTGATGAACGGCCCTTCAAGATGGATACCCATGGGGCGAGCGCGCCTCTCCTCATGAGTTTTCTCCGCGACTTCAATGGCCGTTGCCAGACGGTCTAGAGCCGAAAGCGTTTGCTCGAGCGGAGCCGTGACCGTCGTCGGAAGATAGCTTGTGACTCCATGTTTCGCAATCAGCTGCTCGACCGCGGACAGGGCAGAAGGATCCGCGTCCATCACGTCGTATCCAGCCCCTCCGTGAATGTGAATGTCCACAAATCCCGGGACGAGGCTGCAGTCGCCGAAGTCTATAAGCTGACCAGTATGCGCCGGACGAGCGGCGCGGGTGGTCAGCTCCGCAACGGTCCCGCTCTCGATGAAAAGCAGCGGTTGCTCCACGCAAACGGTGGGCGTAAACAGACGTTTTGCCGTGATCGCTATCATCTATTAAAACGATTATGTTAAAGGATTTTCACGAATTTCCCGAGGCCCATTTTGCCAGCTGCCTCAGCCCCGTAATTGTTATACGACATTTTCAGAAGAAAAAGCGGACAGCAACGAGCCGCCCCCCGTGCGGGAGGCGCAAACCTCGACTAGATTAATTCTGTGCGGCTCGTGACTCCGAGAGCCCGGCCTGCCTAACAAGATCCTGGAACCGTGGCTCGTTCCGCAGCGGATCATAAAGGGGGTCGACTTTGAAAGCGGTGGGTACATTGGTGCGGTCACGAACGGCCTTTTCTAACCAGGTCAGCCATTTGTCCTTGTCATCCAGGCCCGCATAACACAGAATCATGAACTGGGTCGGGTCAGCTCGGGTGGTCTTGTTCAGTGTCAGAGCTCGATCCACTGCATTCCGCGCATCAACTGAATCGCCCTCGCGTCCATCTACGTATGCCTCCCAAGCCGCGATCCACGGCGCCGGGGAACCCTGCATCTGCCTCCATGCGTCTAAGTCGGCGTGCGCCTGCTTGAACTGCCCGTTCTGCACATAACTAGCTAGAATGATGTGAGCACGAGAAAAGTTCGGATCCATTTCGAGAACCGTACGAAACCGCTCAATGGCACGATCGTACTGGCGAGCAAAGTAGAAAATCGCGCCATTGTCGGCGGCGATAATCAATGACAGTGGATCAAGTTGACGAGCCCGCTCGCTTTCCACGAGAGCCTCATCGAAATGTCCTTCAAATGCCAGACACTCGGCGTACCAGTGATGGGCCGTGGCATAGTTAGGGTTCAACTCGATAGCTCGCCGGTACTCTTTCTCTGCCGTCTGCCAGTCCCAATCGTAGTTCTCCGCAATAATGGCCAGTGAGGTGTGGGCTTCCGCGAGGGACTCGTTGATCTTCAAAGCCCTCAATGCTGCAATCCTCGCCTTGGGCATATATTGCTTGGCAGACACGTAGCCATAATCACTCATCATCGAGTAAACATCAGCTAAGCCGGCATAGGCTTGCGCATAGTTTGGATCGCGGTTCACCGCATCTTGAAAGGAAGTAGCAGCCTTTTCGAAGCCGTCGCGTGTTCTCTTGTTCCAGAAATAACGGCCCTTCAAATACAGATCATAGGCCTCGTAACTCGATGATGTTGGCGGGAAATTTTGTCGGCTAAGGCTACTTCCAATCGCGTTCTGAATCTGCTCCGAAATTTCCTGCGCGATCTCGCCCTGCAATGCCAGCAGGCCGCTTAATTCGCGGTCGTATTGCCGTGCCCAAAGGTGAGTTTGGTCTGCAACCTGGATCAACTGGGCGGTGACCCGTACTTTGTCAAAATCACGACGAATACTTCCCTCGAGGACGTATTGAACCTTGAGTTCACGCCCGATCCGATCCAGGGATGCTCCGCTGTTCTTGTAATGCATTACTGAGGTTCGGGCGATTACTCCTAGGTGGTTTGGATCAAGGCTGCCGAGTTGAGTAATCATCTCTTCGGTCAGGCCATCGCTAAAGTATTCTTGGGACGGATCTCCCGTAAGATTCTCGAAGGGAAGCACCGCCAACATCGGCCGGGCGTTAGAAGCCGGCGCGAAGGTGCGCCGCCGTAGCGTGATAAACAATCCAATTCCAACAGCAAAGCAAATCACTAGAGCGGCAAGACCCCATCGCCACCAAGCCGAGGATTTTGCGCGACCCTGTTGGGTTCCAACCTCAAGGACTAATGGGTCCTTCACCTGTATTGCGACCGGTCCAGGAATCCTTGGCGACGTTATGGGTATAACTTCGGTGATTGGGGCGATGAACCGGTACCCTTTTCCGGAAATCGTCTCCAGAAACCGGGGCTTGTCAGTTCCATCGCGCAGTACCTGCCGAATCTTACTAACCGCCCCATTGATGCTGTTATCGGTGTCGAGAAATACATCCTTTCCCCAGATCCTCTCCACAATTCGATCGCGAGTGACGAGCTCCCCGCGGTGCTCGACCAATAGAATCAAAAGCTCCATGGCGATAGGCCGCAGTTTGAGAGGAATTCCACCAGAACGAAGCTGATAGGCGCGCACGTCCAACTCGAAATCATCCCCAAATCGAATGCATCGGGGCGCAGCAATGGGCTTAGATGCCAAAAGGTTTCACTCCAAGAAGGTCTGAGATTCTACATCGGAAATCCATCACGGGATAGAGACTTCTTGTTTCTCAATCACTTAGGCGCTAATGCAAATTCAAGGAAATGCTAAGTCCATAGCTATTGTGAGTTCCCGGATGAAATCGCATGATGCCGCGCACATGTAGGGGCTTACCGTTTCGATCGCTACAAAAATCTAAGAGGTGGTGTTTTGAGATTCTCCATCCTTTCACCGGCGGCGCTCGTCATGGTCGCATTGTTCTCGGCTTTCACCGCTGGCCAGAGCATAACTTCTCAGACCCAGTGGCCCGTAGTGCCGCGCCTCGTCAGTTTCTCCGGCCAAACAATGGATAAGGAAGGCAAATCGGTCTTCACCCTGTCCATTTACGGAGAGCAATTTGAAGGTTCACTCCTTTGGATGGAAACCCAGAATGTTCAAGCGGACATAAAGGGAAATTACACGGTGCAGTTAGGCGCGAACAGCTCTGAAGGTCTTCCCCCGGGACTGTCCGCGTCGGGCGAGGCACGCTGGTTGCGCGCACGGATCAACAACGGAGGGGAACAATCCCGTGTGCTCTTGCTCAGCGTGCCTCATGCTCACAAAACTGCTGACTCACAAACCCTGGGCAGCCTGCTACCTTCCCCCTCGGTTTTGGCCGCGGGCTCGCCACCCTGAAACGATGCACCGTGTCAATCCTGGCAGGAAAAGCAGAAAGCTGCTTTAGATTCAGCCCTGCAACTCAAGCCATAAACGCGGATCTTTTCTCCCAGAAAACCCAGCACGCGAGACAAGGAGAATCAAATGAAGATCATTAAAGTTTTACTCTCGGTTTGGACCGTTTGTACTTTGGTAGTTGCCCAGCAGAACGGGGTGAACCAACCGGTCGTCCCTAGACTGGTCAACTTTGCCGGCAGAGCCGTCGATTCAACCGGCAAAGGAATTGGCGGGAATGTGGGCCTTACCTTCTCGATCTACGCAGATCAATCCCAAGGCTCGCCTCTGTGGATGGAAACGCAGAATGCTCAGACCGATTCGAAAGGCAACTATACGGTACAACTGGGTGCAACCAAGGCTAATGGTCTTCCACTTGAGCTTTTCAGCTCGGGAGAGGCGAGATGGCTGGGTGTGCGCGTAAATGGGGGTGAGGAACAAGCGCGTGTATTGCTCTTGAGTGTTCCGTACGCGCTGAAGGCTGCCGATGCGCAGACCCTCGGTGGCCTGCCCGCTTCGGCCTTCTTGCTCGCCGCCCCGGTGGGAGGAACAACTGCGGGAACTGCAGCTAACAGTAGTACCGTAGCTTCTCCCAACGTTGGCGGCACGGGCACGCAGAACTACATTCCCATCTGGACCGATAACAGCGGTGATCTGGGCAATTCCATTCTCTATCAGTTAGGAACTGGTTCCTCCGCCAAGCTCGGCATCAATGTGACTAACCCGTTGCTCACGCTGGATGTGAACGGCAGCGAATTGGTGCGCGGACTGTTTGAAATGGCCACGACCGGCTTCGCGACGCCAACCAAGGGTTACAATTCGCAGCCCTTGAACCTGGAATCCTCGGCCTTTAACAGCAGCACGGCGAAATACACGTTAAATCACTTCCAGTGGCAGGCGGAGCCGACGGGCAACAACACGGCGAGTCCGGGAGCGAAGTTGAACCTGCTCTACGGCACAGATCCGGCTGCGCCGACCGAGACCGGTCTCAGCTTGAGCAGCAAGGGCCTGTTCACCTTCGCGCCTAATCAGACTTTTCCTGGTGCCGGCACGGTGACCAGTGTCGCGCTTAGCGCCCCAGCTTCAGACTTCAAAGTGAGCGGTTCACCAATCACAAAGAGCGGGACCCTCGCGCTTTCCTGGACGGTCGCGCCTACAAGCGCCAACACCGTAAATGCAATCGTCAAACGCGACGCTAGCGGCAACTTCAGCGCCGGGCAAATCACCGGCAATACCGTCGCGACCACTTCAGCGGTGAATGGTATCAATTCCAACGGCGATGATGGCTTCGCGCCGGGCGTTGAAGGCGACAGTCTGGTGGGCATCGGTGTCACGGGCTACAGTCCTGACAATATCGGCGTAGACGGAGAGGGCGGCTACATCGGAGTCAATGGCGTCAGTCCAGGGTATGGCGTCTTTGGCAGCAGCGACACCCTTTATGGCGTGTACGGAACCAGCGGAAGTGGGCAAGGGGTCGTTGGTGAGAGTGGAAATAACACCGGGGAGGGATTCGGCCCAGATGGCGTGGACGGCGTCTCGCACTACTCCGGGGGTTCGGGTGTCGCCGGTTTTAATTTCAATGGTGGGGACGGCATCTATAGCTACAGCAACGGCGGCTACGCTGGGTACCTCGTCGGAGATGTCGAGGTGACGGGCAATCTCTCGAAAGGTGGCGGATCGTTCAAAATCGATCACCCTCTCGATCCTGCTAACAAATATCTCTATCACTCCTTCGTTGAGTCCCCGGACATGATGAATATCTATAACGGCAACGCCGTTCTCAACGCCAAAGGTGAAGCCTTTGTCACGCTGCCGGATTGGTTCGAGACTCTCAATCGCGACTTCCGCTACCAACTGACTGCGATTGGCGCGCCGGGACCTAACCTTTATATAGCCGAAGAAATCTCCGGGAATCACTTCCGCATCGCCGGTGGAGCGCCCGGTGGCAAGGTCTCATGGATGGTCACTGGGATTCGCCAGGACGCCTGGGCGAATGCGCACCGCATCCCCGTTGAACAAGCGAAGCCGGAAAGTGAACGAGGCCTCTACTTACATCCGGAATTGTTCGGTGCGCCCGCGGAGAAAGCGATCGGCGCGCGCAACTATCCGATCGTGCAGAAGCTGCTTAAGGCCAAAGCCGAAGGAAGGACCCTCCAACCGGTTGCACGGCGACCTGTGACTCGCGCCCGACTGGGATCAAAGTTTCCTAACTAGGCGGGATGTGAGCGCAGCGCACCAAAAGAACGTAATCTATGCGCTCCACCCACAGCTACTGCACAAGAAGGCGGTGCAAAGTCCAAACCTGGCGCAGGCGAAATCCCCCACTGAACGGTCGCAGTAAAAATAATCAAGTGGCGGGGATGAACTTCAGGTTCATCCGCGCCCTGTTTGCGAGAAACGCAGCAGCCTTGGCCCCGTATAGTAAAATTAAATTGTCGGGGAGTGGCTCAGCCTGGTAGAGCACCTGGTTCGGGACCAGGGGGTCGGAGGTTCAAATCCTCTCTCCCCGACCAATCTTTTGATTTTTGCCGACTGTCCTCGCTGGCTCGAAGACACACCCAAAATACTTGACAGCCCCCCTCGCCCAAGCGCACCATTCCTGATCTCTTAAGCCAGCCTTGTTTCTGACTAATAGCCAAGGGAGGCTACGATGACTGCGACCGCTAGACTGGGGAATCCCGGTGTGCTGTCCGGATTGTTGTTGCTAGTCTGCATGACCCTACCAATTTACGTAGGTGGCCAGGCTGTGAACGTCACGATCCAGGGACGTGTGTACGACGCGACCGGTGCACTGATGCCGCAGGCAACGGTCACTGCACAGAACTCAGCAACCGGCCTTTCCCGATCCGTCATTTCAAGTGTGACTGGAGACTACCAGGTCGCCGGACTCCCGTCGGGCGACTACACCGTCACTGCCGAGAAACAGGGATTCCAGAAGTCCAGCAAAAAGGTTCATTTGGATGTAGGCGCTGTCGCGGACGTTGACTTTTCCCTCTCTCCCGGCCAGGTGCAGACGCAGGTCGAGGTGCAGGATGTGGGCGCAGTTGCCGAATTGACGCGCACCATGGTGAGTTCAGTTATTGATGAGCAGAAGATCGAAGACCTTCCGGTCAACGGCCGCGAGTTTATTGATTTTGCGTTACTCGCGCCCGGCGTGACCATTGGCGACACAACATCGGGAAGCACGGACGTAATCGTTGAGCCGGTGACCAAGCTCTCTTTCGCCGGGCAGAACATTCACTTCAACTTCATCGCAGTGGACGGCGCTGATGATGTGTCGACTGCATCCGGAATTCAGCGCGGAACGCCTCCTCAAGAATCGGTTCGCGAATTCCGGGTGATCAATACCGACTACACGACGGAATTTGGACGCGCCACCGCCGGCATCGTGAACATCATTACGAAGAGCGGTTCCAATGCCTGGCACGGGACCGCGTACGAATATTTCCGTAATAGCGAGATGGATGCGAGGAGCATTCTCTCGGTTCCGGGCTTCAACGTTCTGCGCCAGAATCAGTTCGGAGTTTCCCTCGGGGGCCCGCTGCGGAAGGATAAGACGTTCATCTTTGCAAACTATGAGGCGCAAAGGCGCGCTGAGTCACCGACCTACAATTCTGCCGTCCTGAACAACATTACTGCCATTAATAATGTGAAGACGAGCGTGTTCGGGCTGCCTGCCGAAAACTTATCCGTTCTGCGCGACGGGAATACCGACAATGGATTCGTCCGGCTCGATGAAAATATCAATGCCAGAAACAACCTTTATGTGCGTTATTTCGTAAATGATGATCGCTTAAGCAATCAGTCTCCTTTGAACAACGGCTTCGATCTTCCCTCGGCCTTTAAGAACAACTACATTCGCGATCAGTCCCTGGCCGGCGGCCTGACGACACTGGCGACTTCGTCGTGGGTCAACGAGTTGCGCATGGAGTACGCGCACCGTACATTCGATTTTCCCGTGGTTTCGACCCAGCCTCATCTGGAAGTCGCCAACACCTTTGCTGTGGGAGTGAACCGAGGCAATCCCGACATCTACCGCGAGTCGCGGTTCGAGCTGGTCGACAATGTGACTCACAATTTTGCGAACCATACGATTGGATTCGGCGGAAACTTTGATCGGGTTGGCACTTACGAATCCTTCCCACTCTTTTACCCGTTCGAGGCTGACTTTTCGAACCTTGCAGCATTTCTCGGAACTGACGGTGCGGCCCAATGTCCGCCAACTGTTGCTTGCCCTGATCCATTTGTGATTTTCTTTGAGCGGTTCAATAGTGCAACGAACCCTCCTTTTGGCGAAACCTCACTCACCGGCGGGACTGCGATCTATCACGGAGGTCCGATCCCACAGTCTATTCGACAGCAAGCCTCGGCAACGCTCGATCACACCTACAACGGCTTTTATCTCCAGGATAAGTGGCGCGCCTCGCAAAAGCTGACGCTGAACGCGGGCGTTCGCTGGGAATTCGAAACCTGGCCTTCCGGTGTGCTCAATACTCAGTGGAAGAACATAGACCCGCGAGTCGGATTAGCCTACGATCTCGGAACGTCGCACACGGCAGTGTTTCGCGCCGGCTTCGGATTGTTCCACGGGATCATTCCTTCACCTTTGCTGATGTGCCAGGCGCCGTCGTGCGGCGGATTATCCAAATACCCAAACCGTCCCTTTGAAGACAGCCTCAATGCCACGACTGGCCTGTTCAGCTTTGCCGGCGCCCCGCTGATCAACAACATCGCGCTGAATGGGCTGCTGACCAACGGTACTTATCCTGATGGAACACCGTGCCCATCTTTCCTTCCCTGCACAACGATCTCTCAGTTCGGGTTCTTACAGGACGCGACGGTGGTTCGCTTTGTACAGGATTCCTCCAACCCGTACGGCATTCAGGCGAGTGCTGCCGTTGAGTTTCAACCTTTCACGGATACTTTGCTAAGCATTTCGGGAATTCACGTTCGCGGAGAGCATCTGGGCAGTTTTTTTAACGTGAATCAGCCCGATCCCAGTGGATCCGTCCTGGTTCACGACTCTGCCGGACAAACGATCTGCAAAAATCTGTACTTCGATTTCGCTTCAGTGCTGAACAACCCGGGTCCGATCGTTCCTGCGCCAACCTGCGCTGCCGGATCCACCTATCCGGCTCAGATGGCCATTCCCGGGGTGCCACACATCAACGGAATCCCGGGTTTCCGCGACCCTCAATACAGCGTCTTCTTCGAGGCAGCGTCGCGTTGGGATTCGGTTTATGACGGCCTTCTGGTTAGCCTTACCAGGCGGTTGAGCCACAACATCTCATACGCCATCAGCTATACCTTCTCGCATTCCATCGACAATGGACCAAATCCAAGCTTCGTACTGATTCCCCAGGACAGTGGGAACTTTCGCGAAGAACGGGCAAACTCGGCGGATGATGTCCGCCATCGCGTTGTGGGAAATGCAACCTTCGCTAGTCCGACGAACTGGAACCTGTTACTGCGTAACTTCACATTCAGCACGATAGTTACGCTGCAGTCGCCGCAATATTTCACCAAGTATGCCGGCTTTGATGTGAATGGCGATGTTTTCGGCAACAACGACCGCGTGGGCGGAGAGCCGCGGAACACGTTCAAAGGTGATTCTTTGCAAACGGTGGATGTACGGCTGGCTCGTACGTTCCCACTTCACGAGAGGTTGAACCTGCAACTGATGGCTGAAGCTTACAACCTGATGAATACCGTTAACGTTCATTACTTCAATACCAGCTACGGTGCGGCCGATTTTTGTCCACAGGATCTCACCGCCCCAGGATGTTCAGGAGTAACGAATTTCTTCAGAGAGGGCTCTCCTAACCCGCTATACGGAACTCCGAGCGCGGTGTTCAACCCGCGTCAGTTGCAGTTTGTCGCTCGTGTAACGTGGTGAGCAGAGGACATATGCGTTTTGGCATTTACTGCGAAATCCAAACTGCACCGGCTAAATCTCATTACGACATGATCTGGGAGGTCATGCGCCAGATCGAGCACGCGGATGCCTGTGGCTTTGATGTTTACTCCGTGATCGATCATCACTTCTTCCAGAAGTTCTCGATTTCGGCGAATCCACTTGCTATGTTTGCGGCAGCCGCACAGCGAACCAACCGAATACGTTTCCGGACTGCCTTGCACACTTTGCCGCTTGAAAACCCCATGCGCCTTGCAGGGATGATCGCCGAAGCAGACATCCTCACCAACGGCAGATTGGAATGTGGGCTCGGTCGTGGACATGCGTGGCTCTTTGGTCCTTCCGCCGTGCCGCTGGAAGAAAGCCGTCCGCGTTACGACGAAGCCATCGAAATCCTGGAGCTTGCGTTTGCACAAGAAACGTTCTCCCACGATGGCCGGTTCTACAAGGTGAAGGACGTTTCGGTCGTGCCTCGTCCCGTACAGAAGCCTCATCCCAAGTTTTACACGGGCGGCACCAGCGACGTCACATATCAAAGAGCGGGCGAAAAAGGATGGGGGATTTTCGTGCCTCCATTGCTCCCCTGGAAGGTACTTGAGCCACCACTAAACATATATAAGAAGGCGTGCGCTGAACACGGGCATCAGCCCGACATCGTTTATATCCGCCCGGTGTACATCGACGAGGATGAAAAGAATATTCGCCGGGAAGTGGAAACGGCGTTGCACAACTTCTTGGCGTTTAACGCGTCTCCCGTTTCGTCACTTCAGGGCAAAGAAAAACAGGCCGAATTAGTGGCAAAGGGCTATGGCTTTTATGCGAGTGGTGCCCTCGAGTCACTGACGAAGCTCACGTACGAACAGATCGTCGAGCAAGAGATCGGATTTATCGGCACACCTGACAAGGTCATCGCGCAGGTTAGGAATTTGGAAACCAAGGGCGGCATCGGCGAACTGGCCATCGTCTCCAACTTCGGCGGCTTGGAGAGCTGGAAGAGTATCAAGACGCAAGAGATGTTTGCGCGGCACGTAATACCGGCATTCCGAAAAGACCTTACTCGCGCCGCTTCCGAGAAATCGTGATCTCTCAGCTATCACATCGGCTGAACACCTCCTCAGTACCCACGAGTTCAACCCGCTTATTGATCATCGGCGGAATAACCCTCATTGGGGGTGGAATGTTGTTTGGCGATATCTTTGCCGTCTTCGTTCTCCACCAGAATGGAGGGGCGACGGGAGAAGCCTTGCTCGCGGCCTCACACGCCGTCGCTCTCGGTGACGCACAAAGCATTAAGACGATTTTCGGTCACATCGGTGGCCTTCTTGAAGATCATGGCACCAAGGTCGATACGCATGTCCATATGTCGGATGCCGGCTACCTTGCCTTGCTTCTGGCGCTCGTCCAGCCGTACGTGGCGCTTTCCGAAAGGCGCAAGAAACAACTGGCTTGGTTCTTCATTGCGGCTGGCATTTGTTTACCGGTAGGAATTTTCTTAATCCATTACGTCGGCTTGGCCTATAGCCCGTCGCCAGTCATCGGGTGGGCGAGCGTGCTCGCCGATTCCGCGGGCGGCATACTCATAGCAGTGCTTGTGATTGAGTCGTGGGCACTGTGGAAGCATTTAAATTCTAATGACAGCCTTTCACAGCGGGAGTTCCCGCACGACCGCGACTGGGAGCAGAGAGTGCTTCTGAGTGCCGGTGCAACTTTGGTTCTACTTGGCTTCATTTATGGCGCATGGTACGCCGGCGTCGACCTATACGAACACGAAGCTCGCGAGACCCAGATTTTCCATTCGATCCTAAGCGTCGCTAGCCAAAACGGCGACAGCACTGCCGGCGTGAACAGCTACGGTGCTCTCGCGGCCGAAAAGGCAGTCAAGGTCGCTGCCCACTCCCACATCATCGAGTTTGGTCTGTTAGCGATTCTTCTATCTTTTGTCCAGCCCTATGTCTACCTATCTCCGCTTTGGCGACGGCGCTGGATCTTACTATTCTTAGCGGGTTCTCTGATCCTCCCATCGTTTGTGTTTCTCGAAACAAAACTCGGATTGCTGGCTGGCGGAATCGCGGATATCGGCGGACTGATGGTAATCATCGCGCTCGCCGGAATGTTAGCAGGGGTTATCCGTTACACAGGAGCTTTAGAAGCAATAGAACAGTCACAATGAACGCTCAACGACTGCTAATTTCGGGCGGATTGATTCTGGCAGCTATCGGCATGATCTATGGGCTCTACTACGCGCTTTTTGTCGAACACCAGACCTTGGACCAGATGGGTGGATCGCTGGCAAATGCATTCATGGCGGCAGCTGATCGGCGAATTCCACAGAGCGATTCGGCGCTAGCCGATTACACAAAATCCAAATATGTCTACGTTCGCCAGGTGGACGTTCATTCGCACTGGATTGGTTTGGCGATGCTGTTGATTGCACTTGGCGCTTCGTGGGGGCATGTACGATTCTCAAGTCGCACTCGCCTTTGGGTCGCGATCATGCTACTCGCCGGGTCCTTCGCTTTCCCACTCGGTGTTCTTCTGCAAACAACCTTTCATGGTCCCCTGCCCTCGGCCGTTGCGATCGCTGGATCCGCCCTAGTAATCGTCGCATTGGCACTTTCTATCCTCGGACTTTCAATGAAAAACCGAGTCGAAGAATGACCACTTTCTTGCAGATCGAGTAGTCAGGAGTTGATAATGCCGGGAGAGTCAATGAATAATCCGCTGAGGAAGTCGCTTGAGTTTCTAACGTTGGGAATTCTGCTTATCTCCCTTGCTCCTCCTGCTTTAGGTCAGCAGGCAAACAGCATTCCGAGTTCGAGATTGATTAACCCCGACGAACTGGCCAAAACTCTACAGTCTTCCCAAGGGACAAAGCCGCTCATGATTCAGGTTGGCTCCCACGTACTGTACTTGCAGGCACACATTCCAAATTCGGAATACATTGGTCCTGCCTCGAGCGAGAGCGGCCTTCAACAGTTGCGCAAACGCGTCGAGTCGCTGCCCAGGAATGCGTTCATCATTCTTTACTGTGGCTGTTGTCCATGGAGTCATTGCCCGAACGTTAAGCCAGCCGATGAAGCACTTCAAGCCATGAGCTTTTCTAATGTGAAGATCTTATATATAGCCAACAATTTCGGCACTGACTGGGTCGATAAAGGTTATCCAGTTGCGAAAGGGGATTAGGATCCGGTTTTGACCCAGAAAAACCTACTCGTCCTCATTGCATTGATCGCCCTCATGAGTGGTGTTTACTTTCTAGCGCGCTTTCCGTCTTCCTCCGGAAATAAAGCTGGAAGAGGAACGTTAGCGCCAGATTTTTCTCTACCGCAGTTGAATGGTCAGCCGCTTCAACTTTCAAGTTTGAGAGGTAAGGTAGTCTTTCTGGACTTCTGGGCAACGTGGTGCCAGCCGTGCCGCGAGGAGGTCCCTCGTTTCATCGACCTACAAAACCGATACGCCAGTCAGGGCTTTCAAATCGTTGGCGTTTCGATGGACGATGGACCTGAACCGGTTCGCGACTTCTATCAGCGATTTAAGCTGAATTACCCCGTGGTTATGGGAAATGCCAAGATCGGCGAACTTTACGGAGGAGTTCTGGGGCTGCCACTCGGATTTATTCTCAACCGTGACGGGCGGATTTATGCGAGGCACGTCGGGGCAGTTGACGTTTCACTCATCGAAAAAGAAATAGTCACGCTAACTCAAAAAAGCACTAAATCCGGCCTGTAGACTGGCCTCAAAGTGCACCTTAGCTCGTCCTACATATTCAACTCCTAAGGCCAATAAAGGCCTTTCCTGATGGCGCAAACACACACAGAGGTACATCGTTGTAGCGATAACTTCACTAATCTGGCCAGCTTAGGGGGAAGGTATGCGTGCCTATCGTTGGGTATTTGTTGTTTGCTTCGTCACTATTTTGATTTCCGTGAACTTGGTCTGGGCCACCGAGCCACAGCCGCATTTCCTCTATGTGCTGGAAGGAAATGGTGTCTCTGGCTGGAACATTAATTCGACTACCGGGGCGGTCGCGCCGAATGGACAAGGTCTGGTTAAAGCTGGAACAAATCCATACCGCGTAGCTTCCGATGTCGGGGGCTATCGTTTATACGTCGCGAACGTAGGATCAAACGATGTGTCGGCATACTTCATTAATCGTTCGAATGGGAACCTTACACAGGTGCCAGGATCGCCTTTTGCGATCGGACGAACCGCAACGGCCGTCGCCGTCCATCCCTCGGGCCATTTTGTTTTTGTGACTGGCGCAAATGATGCTCCCGGCGATTACGTCGCCGTCTTCAAAGTAGAGTCCAACGGTTCTCTTTCGCCGGTGCTTGGTTCGCCATTTACAACTCAGATCAATCCGGTAGCTCTGGTTGCTGACCCCGGCGGCCATTACTTGTTCGTGGCCGACAGTTCTTCAACCGGCTACATCGATGCCTTCCATGTGGATATGACAAGCGGCGCGCTTACGCCCGTGCCCGGATCTCCGTTTCCGCTAACGACCCCTGCGGGCTGTCCTGGCGGGACGTTCCCCGAAGACATCATAGAGAACCCCGCGGGTACGACCCTCTACACAGCGGATGCATTCGATAACGCAGTTTCGGCATTCAACGTATCTGAGACAACGGGAACCCTCGACCAGGTGACAGGCTCCGCTTTCCCCGACTACACCTGCCTCAATCCCGACATCGCCTTTGATCCCGACACGCTCGCCATCGGTGCCCGAGGGAAGTTCCTTTACGCGGGAAATGGTGGTGCGCAAACCGTATCGCTGTACGACGTAAATTCGGGGAACGGCGCTCTCACTATGGTCGGCAAGTCCCCGGTTTGCTATGGAGGGGTCTCGTCAGGGCCAATCTTGCGTTCCGATCCGTCTGGAAGTTTTCTATTTACAACTGGAACATCGTGGACAAATTGCCAGGGGAATCCTGCAATTGTGGTGCTCAAGATCAATCCATCCAATGGCCATGCAGCACCTGTGCCCGGTTCTCCATTTCCTGATCCCAATCCTGCGGGGTCAGTAAGTGGCGCATTGGTGGTTACGCAATAAGCAGCCTGCAGACGCGTCTCGGATGTGTGCCAACCTCGTGGCTTGCTCGCCAACCGTTCTGGAAATACCATGATGTGTCCGAGCGGTTCGCCGACGAGGTGGCGAACGCATGAGCGATTACTATGGTTCGTCGAGCAATCGAGGACATGAAAACCGGCGAGACTCCAACCGCATAAAAGTGAAGGTGCCCGTGGAATTGCAGACGGAGGATAGCCATAGTCCGATCCGGGGAGCTACGAGCGACCTCAGCGTTGGAGGGTGCTACATCGAAACAATCTTCCCCTTTCCTGTTGGGACCTTACTTGACCTGAAGCTGCAACTGGACGATACACTGCCCGTCTCAGCAACCGTAGTTACATGCGATCCTCAGGTGGGCAACGGCATTCGATTTGAAAAGATGTTGCCAGAAGATCGAGAGGCTTTGACGGCGTATTTAAAGTCTCTAGAGGAAGAGAACTCCGAGTAGTCTATTTGCCGGCTTTCGCCGGCGTTGCAGGCGGCGCCGCTGGCTTCAGATCTTCTGCCGCTTTCTGCAAATCAGCGACAGTCTTCCCATCGATCTGGTAGAGAGCAGTTTCGTTCTCGCGCTGGGCGATGTAATTGTCGCCGCTTTTAGCCAGCACGATTTTTTCGACCTTCTTTCCGTTATCCGAGGTTACTGTCGCATCGATCGTCGGAGTGGTGAAACCTGAATCAACGAACTTGCTGCTGGAAAGATCGCGCAGTTTGTCGAGCAAAGTTGCAACGGTTCCAACATCAAGTTTGCCCCCGCTTGCATTCCACCAGTCGCTACCGTTTCGCATCAGCGAATAGGATTTTGAGCCGTCGTGGATCTCAACCTTATTTGGATCTGTGAAACCAAAGTCGAATAATTTCTTATTGCGGAAGTCGTCGAGATTCTTGTTCAGACCCGTTCCGACATTCGGGGCTACTTTGTATACGCCTTCGACCACGCTGGATTTCGCGTAGTAGTCATCTTTACTCTTGCGAACCTCTAACTCCTGAGTGCCGGACTCGTCTGTCACTTTCGCCGTGGCTACGGGGGTGGCGGATGCAAATGCGCTGGCGAGCTTCTTCTCATCGGGAGGATTGCTCAAATCCATTTTGACGTCAGTAAGCGTGCGAACCAGATCCTCGACCTGCGTACCGTCGGCGCGAAGCGGCTTTGGTTTCACGATCTGCCACTCATCTTTGTTGCGGCCGAATTCGATATCCTGCTTCTTAGCGATCAGTTCGATGCGGCTGATTTTCTCGGAATTGACAGTCAAGAGACGCTTGTCTCTGAGATCGTTTGGCGTCTTATCGATACCCGTCTTCTGGAAAGTGGCGACCGTGAAGATGCGGGGGTCATCCCCGAGCTTGGTATAAACTGCATTGCCCGTCGGAGTGGTGTCACCGAAAAGCAGCTTTTGCGTCTTGTTATCTTTCTCAGTGACGTCGACTTCGAGCGCCGGCTGAGCCAAACCGTATGGTTTCAGATCGGCAGCCTTCTCTTCCACTAACCGGTCGGAACTCAGAGATGAGAGAGTTGAGACAAGAGGAGAAACCGCAGTCTGGTCCGCCGGCAACGGTTGAGGAGCGGTAATCTGCCACTTCCCTGAATTCTTGGCTAAGGCAAGTTCGGTCGTGCCGTCTTTCTGAATGGCGACTTTCGAGATGTCGTCTTCCTTGAGCGAAAGGATCTTCGGCGGAGTGTTGGCAGACGCTTCCGTAGTCTCGGCAAGCTTATGCTTGTTAGACCAGTACAACGCGCCTACCAGAGCGGCAAGAATAACGGCAGCAACGATGAGTCCGTTTAGTTTCATGAATGATGCAGTGCTCAGTACTTCCTATCTCCGCTTCCACCACACCGAGATGCCAGCAACAATTGCCACTAGCGGGAGCAGGAACTGGCTGGTGTTCCGAACCAGCAACTGCTGAGCTCTCGTCATCGTGATGCGACGGTCTTCCTGTTCCTTCGGACGGATTGCGATCAAATCTTCGTCTGAGCCGAGCCAATCGACAACGTTCAATGCGAGATCGCTGTTTCCGTTGAAATTGATAAACGAATTCGCAGGCCAGGACGCACTGCCGACCACCACGAAACGTCCCTGCGAGTCCTGCTTGCCGGTGTTATAGGTTCCAGCGGCAGCAAGGGTCATTGGACCTTTCTTGTTCTTTGGATCATTGGGGTCGACCGCTGGCGAACTCAGGTTATTGGTGGCCAGGCTGCTGCTCGAAGAATCGAACAGCTTCTGGATCGATGTCTTGTCGCCGTTCTTGATATCGATCGACCGCGACAGCGGGAAACCAGTCGCCGTACCTTTCATACCGGCGACGATCGGCTGCGATTCGTAGCTGGTAACCAATGCCACTTGCGGTCCGAGGCCGGCAAGTTGACCGATCGGATTCAAGTCCAAAATCAAATCCTTATCCACTGTTATGCCCCAGCTTTGCAAAAGCGATGTTAGGGCATCGTTGTCGGCAATTTCCGAGCGGCCGATCTTAAGTGGCGGATCGAGCATCAACAAAGCCCGGCCGCCGCCTTCGACATACTTTTTGATCGCGTCAACTTCTGGCTGCTGATAGTCGCGTGTCGGACCACCGACAACAAGAACGGTGCAATCGCTCGGCACTTCTGCCTTCTGCAGTAGATCAATCGACTTCGCCTGATAATTGTCCTTGGCCAGAAGTTCCTTGAACCGCGAGTACCCACTGCGTTCAGAATCGTCAATCTGGTGCTCGCCGCTCCCGGCCACGAAGCAAACGGTGCGCGTGTCGCTTTTCAAATCACGAATGATCGCACCAGTAATGCCCTCCTCCGTAATGCTCTTGGCGTTTTCTTTCTTCATGCCAACTTGCACGACAGCAGTCCCGTAATCTTTAATCCCTGCTTCCCGCGTCTCCTGCGGCTTCTTGTCGGGATCAACGTAATCGACATGAACTTTGGGCGAGAGATTCTTGTATTGATCGAGGAGATCCTTGGCGTGATCAAATCTTGTAGCCTGGTCGAAATACGTGATCGTTGCATCCTGCTTCAATCCCTTGACGATCTTGGCCGTCTGGTCGGACAGGCTGTAGCGCTTGTTAGCGGTTGCGTCGTAGGACTTGTTGTAGCGGTCCGCGAGAATGTTCGCGATTACGATTACGCACAGCACAACGAGAATGTAAACCGTTGCGTATGCTGCGTACTTTGTCTGCCTGGCTCTTAGAAGATCTTTATTCACTTACGACCTCCACCGCAACGATTCCATGGAACGCGACGTAAAGAACAGTCCCAGGAAAATCACAGTCAGATAAAAGATTGCATCTTTAATTTCCAGCACGCCTTTGGCAAACGATTGGAAATGGGTAATGACTGACATGTAGGCCAGCACCTGCGCCCATGTCGCCGTCTCGTATCCGCTGACCCACTCCAGAACCCAAAGCATCAGGCAGACACCAAATGTCGCGGCGCCTGCGATGATTTGATTCTTGGTAAGTGTTGAAATGAAGGTTCCGATTGCCAACAACCCGCCTGCCTGTAGCAACAGACCGAGGTAGCCAATCGCCAGCGGCTTCCAATCTGGATTGCCGTACTTGAATAGGAAAGCAAAGTTGATCGCCGTGAACAGAAGCATGCAGGCATACAGGCTGAGAGCCGCCAACCACTTTCCGATGATCACTTCGATATCCCGCACCGGGGACGTTGCCAGCAACTCAATCGTCCCGCTGCGCTTCTCTTCGGCAAACAGCCGCATGGTGATCATCGGAATGAAGAAGAGTCCGATGACGCTTGCATTCGACAGCAACGGCCGGATGATCTGCTCATTAAGGTTCATCGGGAACGCCTGGCCGCGCATCTGCTCTTCCATACCCATCAATACGAAGTAGCCAAGGGCATTCCAGAAAAAGAAACCGAAGATCAGCGCGAACATCGTCAATAGGATGTAGGCGATCGGCGAAACGAAGTAGCTGCGAATTTCCTTCCAATAAATGGTGAGAATGTTTCGCATCAAGCCACTCCTTGTGCGACAGGTTCTTCCGCGGGCGCCGCATCGGATTTCGTCAGTTGCAGGAAGATTTCTTCCAGGCTCATCGCCGTCGGACGCAATTCGTTGAGATCCCAGCCGGCCTCAACAATGGCGCGAGCCAGATCACCGCGCACGAAACCCTTCTGACTCTCGACCTCGAAGACGCTCCGGTTTCCATGGCTGGTCTTGAATTGAACACGGCTCACACCGTTAACTGTCGAGAGCCGATTTTGCACGATCGATGACTCCAGGTTGCTATTGCGGCCTCCAATCTCGACGAACATCGTCTCCGCACCCCGCGCACGATTCTGCAAATTGTGGACGGAATCTGTCGCGACCAGCTTGCCTTTGTTAATGATGATGACTTGCTCGCAGGTCTGCTCGACTTCCGGCAGGATGTGAGTGCTCAGGATGATGGTGTGATTGCCGGCGAGACTCTTGATCAAGTCACGAGTTTCGTTGATCTGCTTCGGATCCAGTCCAGCGGTAGGCTCATCAAGGATCAAAACATCAGGGTTGTGAATGATGGCCTGTGCCAGTCCAACGCGTTGGCGATAGCCTTTCGAAAGCTTGCCGAGCAGTTTGTTTTTCACATCGGCTATGGCACAGCGATCGCAAACATAATCGACCTGCTTGCAGAGCTCGGCGCCGGACAATCCTTTCAACTTGCCGACAAAGGCAAGGTATTCCCCTGTCTCCATCTCGGGATACAAAGGAGGCGATTCCGGCAAATAGCCAATGCGCTTTTTGACCTCAAGCGGAGCTTCGAGCACATCGAATCCCGCGACCATTGCGGTTCCTGCGGTGGGGGGCAGGAAGCAGGTCAACATACGCATCGTGGTCGTCTTTCCCGCGCCGTTAGGGCCAAGAAATCCCACGATCTGGCCTTTTTGAACTTCAAATGAAATATGGTCGACCGCGACGTTACGTGCGTATCGCTTGGTCAATTCTTTAACTGTGATCATATGAGTTTATTGGCTGACGGCGCGGCCTACAGCGCGCACGTCATAACACGAGCCATCCTTGAACACTTCCGAGGTGAACCAATATGTTAAGAATTTGGCTGCGCAGATGTCAAACGCCGAACGAACTGAAAACTCGTACCCTTTATTGGGAGATGCATGCTAATCAGCCGATAGTTGCATCGGACCAGGATATTCTGGAGGCAAATGAAATATCGCAAGCTAGGCCGGACTGGACTTGAGGTCAGCGAAATCGCGTACGGGCTTTGGGGCATGGGCGAGTGGTCCGGCTCCAACGATCGTGAATCGCTGGAATCCTTGCAACGCAGCGTCGAATTCGGCTGCAATTTCTTTGACAGCGCCTGGGCGTATGGAAACGGTAAGAGCGATGGACTCCTCGGCCAGATCCTCAAACAGAACCCAGGCCGGCGTCTCTATGCCGCGTCCAAGATTCCTCCCCTGAATGACAAATGGCCTGCGTCGCCAAATGACAATTATCACGATGTCTTCCCATCCGGTCACGTTTTCAAGTACGCGCGAATGATCCGGGAGAAGCTCGGCATTGAATCCATCGACGTCTTGCAATTCCATGTCTGGGATGACGGTTGGACCGACGAACCAGAATTCCGAGAAACGATCGAAAAGCTGAAGAGCGACGGCCTGGTTCGCAATTTTGGCCTGAGCTTGAATCGTTGGGAGCCCGCGAACGGGATTCGTGCGATTCGCACCGGTCTGGTTGACGTCGTACAGGTCATCTACAACATCTTCGATCAAGCACCGGAGGACAAATTGTTCCCTGTCTGCCGAGAGTTAAATATTGGAGTTATTGCGCGGGTACCGCTGGATGAAGGCAGCCTTGGCGGGAAGATCACCCTGCACACCACGTTCCCTCAAGGCGACTGGCGTGCCAAGTATTTCGGTCCGGAGAACCTAAAAAATACCGTGCGACGCGTCGACGACCTCAAAGCCCTGGTTCCAGAGGGAATGAGCCTGCCGGAAATGGCGTTACGCTTCATTCTCTCCGAGGTCGCAGTTAGCACGACGATTGTCGGGATGAGAAAGCCGGAACACGTACGAGGAAATGTCGCAACGAGCGATTCCGGGCCGTTGGACTCAGCCTTGATCGAAAAATTAAGAAAGCATCGTTGGGACCGAGAACCTCGGCCGTGGTCGGACTAAGCGCACTTTTGCGGGCGCTCGACGTCGACTTCGTCCTTTAGGGCCCCCTCGGTAGTGATACGGCTGGCTTTCGAGATTTCTCTGGCCATTTTTATACCAGCGTCGGTGGCCGCACCTTCCGAGGACATCGCGGAACTGGCAGCTAGCGTGAAGAGCAAGGCATCTTTTTGCCTTTCAAAATAAAGCACCACCTGACTTGCCGCCATCCACACACCTCCGAAATGCTAAAGATTAGCTCGATGATAGGCCGACTCCGAGGTGATTAAAGTTATCTCTCTTGATGCCCTTAGACCCGGAAGTACAATCCGCTATCTCTTAAACTAAGGTTTCTACCATTTCTCCTGTACGAGAAATTTGCCGGATACGCCGAAGAAAGTACCCGATTCGCGTATCGATCAACCTGGAAACCAAAGCTTTAGCCGCGGCAAGAATCTTGCTCATCTAAGCTTCCTCGGATGCCCAGCATTTGGAAATCGCGGCTGATGGGCAGCACCCTCGTTGCAGCCTGTTTGTTTTCTGCGACTGCGTTTTCGCAGCAGCGAACTGGCGCTGAACGTCCTCTGATAACCTCCGACCTAATTGCCTGGACCGATATGCAGAGTCCTCGCCCGGTTCCCGGGACTACGACGGAACCCGATTCATTAGCTCCGGCGAATCGCGGTCCGGAGTCACAAACCTTTACTGGGACACTCTTACGGCGAGGTCAGATCGACCTCTTGAGGATTTCCGATCAGGAGATTTATGAGCTCGACAATGTGAACGAAGCCGGCCGGTACCAAGGCCGCCAGGTTGCGGTGTTGGGAGCTCTGCAACCAGGCCAAATGCTCATTCATATCTTTAAGATCGAGCCAATTCCCTGACAGCGCACGGTCACTCCAAGGGGCTCTCGGCGAGCCCCTTTTCTTTTATCAGGCGCCACGCCTCGATGTGCTCTACATCACATTGCCAAGTTCATGGACGTGCTAAATTTACAGATTCATGTCTGCTCCCAAATCCCGCTTCGTAAAGGCTTGCAAGGCTCAGCCTGTAGATCGAACTCCGTTCTGGTTTATGCGCCAGGCTGGCCGCTATATGGCTGAATATCGTGCGGTGCGCAAGCAATACTCGCTCATTGAGATATGCAAGAAGCCGGAAGTTGCCGCTGACGTCACCATCACCGCCGCCGAGATCTTAGGCGTCGACGCAGCCATTATCTTCGCAGACCTGCTGCTGCCCCTCGAAGTCATGGGCATGCCATTTCGTTTTGAGGCCGGCGAGGGGCCGGTGATCCAAAAGCCGTTACGAGATAAGGCGGCCGTAAAGGCGCTTCGGACCGATGGCGCGGCCGAGCTCGGATACGTATCCGAGGCGGTCCGCCTGGTGGCAAAACACTTTGCAACGACGCTGCCGGTGATTGGCTTCTGTGGGGCCCCTTTTACTCTAGCCAGCTACATGATCGAAGGTGGCGGATCGCGCCATTACGTGCATGCTAAGAAGATGATGTATTCGTCACCTGAAGTCTGGGACGAGTTGATGTGCAAGCTGGTTGCGGTCACCTCCGAGTACGCCGCCGAGCAAGTTACGGCCGGGGCAGATGCGATCCAGGTGTTCGACAGCTGGGTAGGATGTTTGAGCGTGGAAGATTATCGGCGCTATGTTCTACCCCGCACCACGGAGCTGGTGAAGAAGCTTCAGCGAACCGGTGTGCCGGTCATTTACTTTGGAACCGATAGCGCGACACTGCTGCCTTCAATGCAAGAAACTGGTGCGGACGTCATCGGGCTGGACTGGCGGATTCCGCTGGACGAAGGCTGGCAGAGTTTGGGATACAAGCGCGCGGTCCAAGGAAACCTTGACCCCGTGCTCCTGTTTGCCGACTGGAAAGAACTGAAATCACGTACGAATGAGATCCTGCGTCAGGCGGGCGGCCGGCCCGGGCATATCTTCAACCTTGGGCACGGAATCCTGCCCGACACACCGGTAGAGAATGTGAAGACATTGGCGAAGTTCTTGCAAGACCATCTGGTGAGTGCGCCGTGATCACCCCTTCCAATACAGCCGTCCTTCTTCTAGCGCACGGAAGCCCCGAGAAACCCGACGAGGTCCCGGAGTTTCTTCTGAAGGTCACGGGTGGCCGGCCGCTACCGCCGCACATAGTCGAAGAAGTTAAGCATCGTTACGGGCTGATTGGAACCTCGCCGCTGACGCGTTGGTCTCTCCAGCAGAGAGACATGCTGGCTCGTGAATTGGGACTGCCAGTGTATGTGGGCATGCGCAATTGGACACCATTCATTGACAAAGCAGTAACCGATATGGCCGCTGCCGGCATTCGCCATGCGGTCATCATCTGTCTTGCGCCTCAGAATTCGCGGACTAGCGTTGGCCTTTATCGGTCGGCTCTTGTTGGCAACAACGGCTTGCCCTTTGACTTCGAATTCGTTGATTCATGGCACGATCACCCATTGCTAATTCTGGCATTCGCCGAGAAATTACGATCTGGATGGGAGCGCGCATGCATCGATGCTGGCAAACAAGTTCCGATCATCTTCACTGCGCACAGCGTTCCCCAGCGAACTATTACGGACGGCGATCCCTACGAAGCGCAAGCCAAAGAGACCGCGGCCCTGGTTGCTCGTAAAGCGAGTCTTCAGTCTGAAGATTGGGCTTTTGCTTTCCAGAGTCAGGGGATGTCTGGAGGCGCGTGGCTCGGCCCCCCTGTCGAAGACACAATTCGCTTGCTGAAAGAAAAAGGGCATCGTGGGGTCTTCATTCAGCCCATCGGCTTTCTCTGCGATCACGTAGAAGTTTTGTATGACATCGATATCGGCTTCAAACAGTTTGCGGAGAAAGAAGGCATGCAGCTCTGGCGCGCGGAGTCACTCAACGGTTCGCCGCTACTTACGAAAGCTCTGGCAGAAATCACCAGGACGCGGATGGCAAAGGTCGCATGAAACGCATCGCTATTATCGGAGGCGGAATCTCTGGATTGTCCGCCGCTTTCTCGTTGGAGAAGCTTCGCGAAAGGGGCGCAGCGATTCAGTATGTTTTGTATGAATCCAGTCCGCGTCTTGGCGGAGTGCTAATCACCGAGCACGTCGAAGGTTGCGTGATCGAGGCCGGCCCCGATTCTTTCATTACAGAAAAACCCTGGGCAGCGGATCTGTGTCGCGAGATTGGTCTCGGAGATCAACTGATCGGCTCGAACGATCCTCAGCGCAAGACTTACATTCTGGTCAAAAACCGCTTGGTGGTGATCCCCGACGGGCTGATGTTCATGGTTCCGACGAAGATTCTCCCATCCGTGCTTTCCCCATTGTTTTCCGTCGGCACAAAAATTCGCATGGCGATGGAATGGTTTCATCCTCCACGCAAAGCCGATGCCGACGAGAGTGTCGCCTCGATGGTCGAACGCCACTACGGTCCAGAACTTGTGGATCGGCTCGCAGATCCGCTGCTCTCCGGGGTCTATGGCGGACAGGCCAATCAACTCAGCGTCCGCGCGGTCCTGCCGCGTTTCGCCGAAATGGAAGCCAAACATGGCAGCCTGGGACGCGCAATGTTGTCTGCACGAAAAAAGATGGCTCAGGCCGCCAAAGGTCCAGCCAAACCCCTGTTCACGTCTCTCAAGGATGGAATGCAAACCATGGTGGACGCAGTTGTGTCTAAGCTTCCGGCTTCCGCAGTCCAAGTCGGCGCTCGCGCCGAAAGCATTCAGCGGCAAAATGGGGGATGGGTCATTTCAGCCGGATATGCGTCCGATCACTTCGATGCCGTCATCATCGCCACTCCCTCGAAAGCGGCAGCGGATTTGGTGTATCAAACCAGCGCAGGTCTGGCGTCGGAACTGCGAGGCATCGAGTACTCTTCCTCGGTGACTGTAAATCTTGGGTTTGATCAGAAAGTTCGATCATCCCTTCCGCCTGGTTTTGGATTTCTGGTTCCACGATCCGAAGGCCGGAAAATGCTGGCCGCCACATTCGTGCACAATAAGTTCCCGCATCGAGCTCCCGCCGATCGAGCCATCATCCGCTGCTTCCTTGGCGGCGCTGCTAACGAAGATATTCTCAATACACCAGATGAAGACATCCAGCGCATTGTGCGCGGCGAGTTGCAACAAATTATCGGGGTTACTGCCGATCCGTTGTTCACTCGCATATATCGCTGGAAGGGCTCGATGGCGCAGTATGGTGTAGGACATCTTGAGCGGCTACAACGCATCGATAATCTCGTCGCGCAGATCCCCGGACTCTTTCTCGCCGGCAACGGATATCGCGGCATCGGCGTCCCGGATTGCGTCCGGTCAGGCAGCGAAGCCGCTTCGAAGCTACTGGCGGCAATGGGCTTAGCGGCGAACTCGCAGCCTGCTCCATTACTCACGTAACGATTTGTAACCTCTCTCCTGTTGCAGAAACAACTGCTTTCCATCAGTGTTTAAGCACGCGTGGGGGGTTTATGCGTAAGTATGTTCTGATTCCTGTTTTGTTTTTGTTCGCCAGTTTTTTAGTAGTCGCGCAAGACCAGAAGACACCCTCAGGCGACGACCATCCCGGTCACGACATGTCGAGTATGAGCGGCAGTGATATGCACGATATGCCGGGGATGGCCGGAGAAGGCAGCGCCCACGCCATGCACGCCATGGAACCCGGCCACATGGACATGGGGCCGCACATGAAGATGACTTCGTTGCGCGAGCCCAAGCCGGGCGATCAAGCGAAGGCGCAAGCCGTTGTAGATTCAGCTCGCAAAGCCGCTGAGAAATACTCAGACTATCGAGTCGCTCTCGCCGACGGCTTTAAGATTTTCATGCCGAACGTCCCTCAGAAGCAATACCACTTCACTAATTACTGGTATGCCTTCGAAGCGCGTAATCACTTCAACCCCGATCACCCGACATCGCTCCTCTATGAAAAACGGGGCGACGGGTACAAGCTGATCGGGGTCATGTACACGGCCCGCAAGGATGCGGACGAGTTGAACGCACGCATTCCGCTGAGCGTCGCACAATGGCACGCCCACGTAAACCTGTGCCTGCCGCAAGGTAATGTGAAACAGATCGGGTTCGGACCGCACGCGCAGTTTGGGCTTGCTGGCTCAATCGCAACCAAGCAAGATTGCGATGCCGCGGGTGGCAGGTTTATACCCCAGATCTTCGGTTGGATGGTGCATGTCTATCCCTTCGAGCAGAAGCCGGAAGATATCTGGTCAGCCGAGCGGCAACACCAGCACCAAGATTAAAAAACAACAAGGACGCAAAGAGTTCACTCTGTCTTTGGTTCTTCTATGGCATTCCCTAGTTGTCCCACTGCCCACTCAATCTGTTCTCTGGTGATCGCAGCTGGCGGAGCGATCAACAGATGGTCGCCAGCGATTCCATCGACACATCCCTGCATGGGATAAACCAGCAAGCCTTGTTTGATAGCAGCGGTCGCAACGCGCCCAGCGAAGTTCGTCTCGGGCGGGAATGGCTTTTTGCTCGCCTTATCAACGACGAACTCAATTCCCCAAAGCAGCCCAATGCCGCGGACGTCGCCAACCGTCGGCAGGGCCTTCAACTTTTCCAACGACGTGCGCATTGTGACCGCGGTAGAATTCTGATGTTCGCCGTCCGCTCTTTTTACCAATTGTTCACGTTGGATGACATTGAGTACCGCTTGCCCCGCAGCCAGTGAAATCGGATGTGAATTGTAAGTGAAACCGTGAAGAAACGCACCCGATCCGGTGGCGATCGCATCGGCTACTTTCTTCGTCGCGATCACTGCGCCCAGAGGCGCATACCCGCTCGACAGTCCCTTGGCAGTCACTAGAATGTCTGGCGCAACATCCCAATGCTCGACCGCGAAATTGCGGCCGGTCCGGCCCATTCCGGTCATCACTTCATCGGCAATCAGTAGAACTCCGTGGCGACGGCAAATCTCAGCGACACTCTGCAAATATCCAGGGGGCGGAATGACGGCACCAAGGGTAGCGCCGCTGACGGGTTCGAAAATGAATGCAGCCGCCTCGCCATTCGAGGCCTCAATTGCCTTCTCCAGATCGCGAGCATATTCCTGGCCACAATGGCGGCAGCCATCGGTGCAGTCGTATGCACAACGATAGCAATAGGGAAACGCAACATGTGCGAACTCCCGCACCATCGGGAGGTACATCTGGCGCCGTCGGCGGTTCCCAGAAACCGCCAAAGCTCCTAGCGTCGATCCGTGATAACTCTGACCTCGGCTGATGATCTGGTACCGTTTGGTCTGGCCCACCTCGATCTGGTATTGTCTCGCCAGCTTCAACGCAGTTTCGATTCCTTCTGAACCGCCGCTAGTAAAGTAAACGCACCCGCCTTCGAAGCGTGGTCCGGCAAAATTCAACAGCTCGCGGGCGTAGTTTTCGGCAATCGGAGTGGTGAACTGGCTGCTGTGAACGAATTCCAGCCGCTTGGCCTGCTCAGACATGGCTGCCACGATTTCCTGAACACCGTGACCGATGAAGTTGACCGCGGCCGAACCAGAAAAATCCAGATAGCGATTGCCACTCGCATCCCAGAGATACACGCCTTCTCCTCGCACCGCAGGTGGAAACGCGTTGCGGAACGAGCGCTTTAAAAGCGCAGACTGCGAGAGGTCTTCGACGGCGGTCACTTCAATCCATCTACGACCGAGAGGTCAGAGCCAGAGCCTAACGTCATGGCCGTGAATTATATCCTTCGTTACCAGTTCCTGCATGATAAACGCACCGCCGGTAGCAGCGTCTGATACGCTCAAGCTTCATGTCTGAAGGTTTGAGGCAGAGATGTTGAGCCGGTTGCTGCGTTGGCTGCGTCCATCTCATCAGCACAGTGCTTTTTCGGCGACCTTGCTGCTGATGACAGCGGTCATGCTCTCGCGCGTCATCGGATATGTGCGCGAGGCCTACATCGCATGGGCGTTCGGAGCTGGGCCGGCGACGGATGCTTACGTTGCAGGCTTCACGATCCCTGACTGGCTGAACTACATCGTAGCTGGCGGGACAGCCTCGATCACATTCGTTTCCATCTACACGCGATTTTTAGCGCAAGACAGGGAAGACGAAGCGCAGAAAACCTTTTCGGTCATCGTCACGGTGATGACGGTTGTTTTAGGAATTGGCACGATCCTCGCAGAAATTTTCACACCGCAAATCGAAAGACATCTCTTTAGCGGCTTCTCAGCCGATCAGTTGTCGCTTTGCGTCCACCTGACTCGCATTCTTCTACCGGCGCAGATCTTCTTTTATGTAGGCGGAGTGGTCTCGGCTGTTCTTCTGTCGCGGCGGTTGTTCCTCTTTCCTGCATTTGGCCCTCTGCTTTATAACGTGGCAATCATCGTCGGTGGGCTCCTTTTTGCACACCGTCTCGGAATCGCTTCGCTGGCGTATGGCGCCGTAGTTGGCGCATTGCTTGGGCCATTCCTTGTGAATGCGATAGGCGCCGCGCGCATCGGCACCGGCTACCGAGTCTCGTTCGATATTCGTAATCCTGCGTTCCGCGAATGGGTAGGCCTGTCAATCCCTTTAATGCTGGGCGTTTCCTTGGTCACCGCCGATGACTGGATCCTTCGCTATTTTGCCTCGGCAAGCGTCGGCGATATCACGCGGTTGAACTATGCCAAGCGTCTGTTTGCGGTGCCGATCGCGGTGCTCGGACAGGCAACGGGCCAGGCTTCCCTACCATTTTTTGCCAACCTGTTTGGGGCGAAGCGCCTGAAGGAATTCGCAGCCTCAGTCAATGGGTCGGTCTATCGGCTCGTCGCAGCTTCTCTGCTGGCAACGAGTTTGATGACCGTAGCCGCGCTGCCTCTCATCGATCTGGTTTACCGGCGCGGACGTTTTCACTTCACTGATTCCCAGGCCACGGCAGCCTACTTTTTCTGGTTCTCGCTTTCGTTGGCATTCTGGTCGGCACAAGCGCTGTATGCGCGAGCGTTTTACGCCGCCGGTAATACGCTGACGCCTATGATCGCCAGCAGTATCATCACGGTTGCATCGATTCCCATGTATGGCGCTCTCTATCATGCGTTCTCGATTGTCGGCCTGGCAATCGCTTCGGACTTCGGGATTCTGGCCAATACGGTTACTATCGCGATATTGCTACGCCAACGTGGTCTAGTCGCTACCGATGAGTTGCCCTGGCTTGAATTAGGAAAAGCCGCAGTCACCGCCGCCGTCGCAGCATTGTTGAGCTACCGAGTTGCAACCGCGGTGATGGTACAGGGCAGCCGGGTGGCCGACATTGAATCGTTAGGACTGATCACGCTTACCTGGGCCGGAGCAGTGGCTGCCGGGCTGTGGCTTACTCAATCGCAACTCCCGGGCGCTTTGCGGCGGCGTAAAGGAATAGCTTATCCAGGAGTGGCAGAACGCCAAGCGGAGGAACTAAGCCGCGGTGCGGAGCCCTAAATCCATTCCTAATACTCCAGATCCCGCCAGTTCGGACCAATACCGATATCGGCGACAAGCGGGACTTCCAGCGGATGAACGTTTTCCATCTGATCGCGCACCAGCCGCTTCATGACATCGAGTTCTTCCGGTACAACCTCAAACACGAGTTCGTCGTGGACTTGCAATGTCATCTTTGATTTCAGCTTCTGTTCTTGCAGAGCTGCATCGATACGAATCATCGCAATCTTGATGAGATCCGCTGCCGTACCTTGCAGAGGTGTGTTGACTGCTGTACGTTCGGCGAATCCGCGCAGATTGCCATTCTTACTGTTGATATCGGGAATTGGACGCACGCGGCCGAAGAGGGTTCGAACCTTCTGTTCACGACGCGCTTCGTCGAGTACCGCATCAATGAACTTGCGCACACCAGCATACGTGGCGAAATAATTCTCGATGAACTTCTTCGCGTCGGACGTTTCGATGCCAAGATTTTGTGACAAGCCAAATGGTGAGAGTCCGTAAACGATCCCGAAGTTCACGACTTTTGCCGCGCGACGGTGGTCGGCAGTGACCATCAGCGGCGGCACACCGAATACCTGAGACGCTGTGAGCGTGTGGATGTCATCTCCGCGACGATAAGCCTCGACCAGCAATGGATCCTTCGAGAAATGCGCCAGCAATCGCAGCTCGATCTGCGAATAGTCAGCCGCCAATAGCAGGTTCCCCGGTTCGACAGTAAAGGCGGCGCGAATTTCGCGTCCAAGCTCAGTGCGTATGGGAATATTTTGCAGGTTCGGATTCGAGGACGATAGCCGGCCTGTCGCTGTGCCAGCCTGATCGAATGTCGTGTGAAGACGTCCAGTGCCCGAGTTGAGAAGCGCGGGCAAAGCGTCCACGTAGGTGGATTTCAACTTTGTGAGCTGGCGATATTCGAGTACCAACCGAGGCGCTTCGTGCGAAGCGGCCAGACCCTCCAGTACATCAACGGCTGTCGAAATGGTTTTCCCCTTCCCGTATTTGACCGGCTTGGGCAGATTGAGCTTGTTGAATAGAACGTCACCAAGCTGCTTAGGCGAGCTGATGTTGAACTCCACACCGCAGCAGTCATAAATCACTCTTGCCTTAGCATCAATTTCTTTTTCGAGCCGCGAAGACATCTGCGCCAAGGCCAGCTGGTCAATCTTGACGCCTGCCTGTTCCATGCTAGTGAGCACCGGAACCAGCGGAAGGTCGATGTCATCGTAAAGCTTCAGCAATCCGACCTGTTCGACTTCGGCGCGTAGTGCGGTGGCAAGTCGCCCCGTAATGTCAGCGGCCTCAGGCAATGTTCCACTGAGCTTGAGATTGAAACGACGAAGCGCAACATCGGCTAAACGATGCGAGGAATAAGTAGGATCCAGCAGATAGGAGTACAGCATTGGGTCGTGCCGAACACCCTGCAACGAGATCCGTTGTTCAGCAAGGACGTGCGACGCCGCCTTCCAATTGTGAATGGATTTGGGCAGTCTGGGATCGGCTAGCGCTGCTTTAAGCGCTGCCGTGGCTTCCTCAGCTGCCGCCGGAGCAACTGTAGCGGTCCCGGCTCCGGATGAAATTGCAAGGTTGTGTGCCTTCCTCTCTGCAGGCTCAGCCATCAGCGGCAGGAGAGCCCCTTCTGACCCGGGTTCTTCGGCATCCTCTGATTCTTCAGGCGCATCCCCATCCATGTCCACTGCAACCGCCAACGCCGCATCAGCCGCCAGATTTCGCAGCACCTCTTTCACGTCCTCTGCTGATTTTGCTTCGACGTAGTGCGCCTCGCTCACTTCGACTACGGGCAATAGATCTTTCAGCAGCGAGGTAAACTCAAGCTCCGTAAACAGCGCACGAAGAGCCTCGACATCCGGCTGACCAGCTTTCATCGAATCCACATTCAGTTCCACCGGAACGTGCAAATCGATCGTCACCAGTTGCTTGCTCAGCAAAATGTTGTCGCGATTGTTTTGCAGGGACTCGCGGTAGGTCTTCTTCTCAACCTCGGCGGCTCGATCCAGCGCAGCCTCGACGCTGCCGAATCTCTGGATCAAATCGACAGAGCCCTTATCCCCTATGCCAGGCGCGCCGGGAATATTGTCGATGCTGTCGCCGCGCAGGGCCATGACATCGACAACGCGCTCGGGCGGCACACCCAGAATCTCTTCCACCATTTTCGCGTCGCAGATCAAGTTGTCCTTCGGCGGATTCAGGACGCAGACGTTTTCATTGACCAGCTGCAACATGTCCTTGTCGCTGGAGACTACATAGACCGGGCGAGACTGCTCGGTGGCTTTACAGGCCAGCGTACCGATGACGTCGTCAGCTTCATAACCGGCCAACTCCAGGATCGGAATCCGGTAAGCCTCGAGAGCGCGGCGAATGAAGGGCAACTGCTGAGCAAGATCACCCGGCATCTCTGACCGATTGGCTTTATAGCCCCGATATTCGCTCTCAACGAAGGTTTGCGTCTTCAGATCAAACTTACGAATGCTGGTTATCGCGCCAGCCTGTTGGTCGCGAAATGTGGGGGCAGCCACATCGAACACAGCCGCGAGATATTGGGGTGAAAAATCGTCCCGCAGCTTGCGCAGCATATTTACGAAAACATACGTTGCTGCCGTTGGGATCCCGGTCTTAGTCGACATTCCGCGTTGGCGCGCCATGGCATGGTAGGCACGGAAAATGAACGACATCGCGTCGATCAGAAAGATGCGATTAGGATCTGCGGTCAGCTTCAGTTTCGGCGACGACGCGACCGTCTTGACCTCTGTGATGGAACTTGGTTTTCGTTTCGGTGGCAAGGCTCCAGTCTAGCAGTCTTCCGAAGAGTGGAGGTTACAGATGTGCGGCGCTAAACTCGCGTTGCCTTTCCATACTCCGTGGTGTAGTGCAGTTTGATCTCGCCGCATGTGCCTTGTTCAGGCGAGTACACAACACAAGAATCAAACGGCCTCGAGTAGACATGCAAACTCACTGCGCGTTGATTGAATTCACGCGGATTGTAGACCCGGTGAACCGGTTCACGCGGATCGACGGCGCAAGGTTGCGCGATATTCATCTCGACTGTGTCGGCCGTTTCCAGGCAGCAGGTCCCTTTGTCGACATCCTGGGTCACTACGCGATAATTTTCGACTAGCAGTTTGCCAATCGGTACAGCCATCCAGCAATTTTGGTCGCGATGATTGTGCACGGAACTGATCTGCCCCACTTCCCAACAAATCGCCATAAGTTCATAAAGCGACGTCTTGTCGATCAGGTTGCGCGTGTAGTGTTGACGATCCCAGCTGAGATACTGCGACAGAGTGTCCGAAGCGACTGGAAAACGTTGCAGCAGATCGCGAACCAGTTCTGTCTCAGCGAAGGCAGATTCCGGCAACTTGCGAAGTTCCGAGACGAGTTCCTGAATCGATACCGTTCGAATTTGAGTCTGCGTAGTCATAGGAAATCAGTATATTCGCGAAACTATTCCAGGAACATACAATCTCCGTAGGAATAAAAGCGATAGCGTGCCTCCACCGCGTGGTCGTAGGCCGCCATGACTCCTGGCTTCCCACCAAACGCGCAAACCAGCATCAACAAAGAAGATTGCGGCAAATGAAAGTTGGTCAACAGAGCTCCAATTGCCTGAAACCGATGGCCGGGGTAAATGAAAATGTCGGCTTCCGCAATGCCCGCTTGAACTCGTCCACGGCCAGCGGCCGCCGCATGCTCCAAGGTTCGAACGGTGGTGGTCCCGATCGCAACCACTCTGCGTCCAGACTCCAAAGCCCCGTTGATCTTTGCAGCCGCCTCGGACGAAATCTGATACGCCTCAGTGTGAAGATGATGATCTTCAACCCGCTCAACTCTGATCGGTTGGAAGGTTCCTAAGCCCACATGAAGAGTAATTTCGGTTGTCTCAATTCCACGGGCGCGGACTTCCGCCAGAATCTCGGTGGTGAAGTGCAAACCGGCGGTCGGCGCCGCTACGGATCCGTTTTCGCTCGCGTAAACGGTCTGGTAACGGTCACGGTCGGACGGACGATCGCCCCGATCGATATAGGGCGGCAGTGGAATATGTCCGAGGCGTTCGATCGCGCCGAAGAAGTCATCTACGCGATGAAACTGTATCTCGCGCTCCCCAAATGTCCCGCGGTTGATCACCACCGCCTTTAGTTCGTCGTGCTCACCAAAAAACAGCTTTTCGCCAACTCCGATTTTTCGGCCAGGTCGCACCAGGCATTTCCAACAGTTCGGATCCCGCGAAGTCTGGCGCGTAAGGAGAACTTCAACCCGGCCTTTGAGGAAATCCTTCAAAGCCGGATTCTGCGCACTTAAGGCCTGCGCTTTTTCGCCCGATCTTCTGCCATACAGCCGGGCCGGAAACACCCTCGTATTGTTGAATACGAGCAAATCATCCGGGCGCAGCAGGCCGGGAAAATCCAGGAACAGCCGATCCTGGAATCTCCCAGCCCTGCAATTCACCAGCAACAGGCGTGAGTTCTCCCGTTGAGGAAGCGGTTCCTGCGCAATCAGTTCAGTGGGAAGGTAATAGTTGAATTCGGAAACCAGCACTGAACTCGCATTATAGATTGCCAGGCCTAAGCCGTTTTCAAATTGATCGTATCCTGCATGATCTGATCGAACGTCGTGACTGCCTTCGCGTTCGCTTCAAATGCCCGTTGCGCAACGATCAGGTTCGAGAACTCCGTCGAGATATCCACATTCGAAAGCTCCAGTGAGCCCCCGGACAGCGTTCCGCGGCCCGCCGTGCCCGGCGCTCCAATCACAGCTTGTCCCGATGCCAGCGTTGCCGTGTAGTTCGTGTCGCCGGCGCGCTGCAGCCCCTGATCGTTGGCGAAACTCGCTAGTGCCAATTGTCCTAGCGCTGCCGTCTTTCCATTACTGAACGATCCGGTGATTGTTCCATCCGGGCCGATACTGAAGTCGGTCAAGGTTCCGCTGCTGGCGCCGTCCTGATGGGTAGAGGACGTGCCGCTTGCTGAGGCCACTTGGGTCATGACCGGGCTGGTACCGTTCAAGAGATTCCAATCAAACGTCATGTCAGAGGCGCCATCAGCCAGGTTGTTGATCGGAATTCCAGTAATGTTCGTTAGCTTGCCGCTGGCGTCCACTGGCCCTGTCAAATTTCCGTTCCCATCAAATGTCAGCGTTCCGGTGGCCAACACCCCGGTTTGAGGAGTTCCGTTAACTGGCCCCAGGTCCGACGCCGGGATAGAAAGGCTGTAGCCCCAGCTATTCGCTCCGGTTTTTGTGAAAGTGAAGGTCAGAGTGTGACTGGCGCCCAAGCTGTCATAAATGGCAACCTCGGTCGAGTAAACGGTATTGCCGGCTGCGCCAGCGTCGAGATTCGTTTGGATCTGGACCGATCCCGTCTGTGTGGGCGGACTGATGGCACCCGCTCCCAATTCGATAGGTGCCAGAGCTTCCCCGCTCTCGACCACGCCCTTGACGGCCGGATATCCAAGCACTTGTTGTCCATCAGCAGTCACGAGAAAGTTATTTTTGTCCACGGAAAAGTTGCCGGCGCGGGTGTAACTCGTTACACCATTCTGCTGTACTACAAAGAACCCATTGCCCTGAATCGCCACATCGGTCGGAACACCGGTTGAGCTCACGCTGCCTTGGGTGAACATGGACGGCATGGAGCCTACCTTCGCTCCCGCTCCAAGTTGAATCGGGTCGCCGGAGCCGGTGGTACTGAGATTCTGATAAAAAAGGTCACTAAACAGCACCTGCGTATCTTTGTAATTGGGGGTATCGATATTTGCCATATTCGATGTCACCAATTCACTCCGAAACACGCTGAGATCGAGGAATCGGCTCAAGGCAAAAATGGCTGGATCATCAATCATGCGCATAGCTCCTTCGCGGAGGCAGGCCATAGCTTCGAATCTTGTTACGTACGGTGCGCAGGCTCACTCCAAGCATCTCGGCCGCACGCGATCGATTTCCGCCGGTGGCAGCCAAGGTCATCTCCAACAGACGTCGTTCCACGGATTCAAGCGAAACGCCCGGCCTCAACTGATCTTCATTGGCACTTGCTTCACCCGCGCGCGTTGAGAGTTCGGAAGGCTCTAACACGTCGATCCCGATTTCTCCGGATGACAGCGCGACGGCACGCCGCATCAGGTTCGCCAATTGACGCACATTGCCCGGCCAATCGTGGCTCTGAATCCGGGCAAGAAACTGAGCGGTTAGCTTTGGCTCAGATCCAGCCGGCGAGTAACGGCGCGCAAAATACTCAGCCAGTTCGACAATGTCTTCCGGCCGCTCCCGCAATGCAGGCAGGCCCAGAGGAATGACGTTCAGCCGGTAGTAAAGATCGGAGCGGAACTCTCCGGCCCGCACCCTCTCTTCGAGGCGTCGATTAGTGGTTGCGATCACACGAACCTCCACTCTGATGGGGTGTGTGTCCCCAAGCCGATCGAATTCCCTTTCTTGCAATACGCGCAGCAGCTTTGGCTGAAGGGACAGTGACATCTCGCCGACTTCGTCGAGCAGCAACGTCCCTCCATTGGCGAGTTCAAATTTCCCGGGCTTCGCACTAACCGCTCCTGTGAACGCTCCTTTGGTAAATCCAAAGAGTTCGCTCTCCAACAAATGCTCCGGAAAAGCCGCACAATTCACCGCGACAAAAGGCTCGTGACACCGCGGACTGAGGCGGTGAATCATGCGCGCGACGAGTTCTTTCCCGGTTCCACTCTCCGCCTGGATCAGAATGTCGGCATCGGTTGCCGCAACCTGCCGTGCCCTCTGAACCGCCTTCAGCCACGCCGGAGAGCGCCCCACAATGTCGAAACTTGCCTCTTCCGCCGTCCGCGCGCGAGCCAGGATTTGTTCGGCTGTCCGCTCCAGTTGATCGAAGGCAACCGGCTTGATCAGGTACTCGCAAGCCCCACGTTTCATAGCCGCAACGGCATTCGGCACGCTCGCAAACGCAGTCAGCAGAATCACCGCGGTCTGGGGTCGACACGCGTGAACGTGGCGCATTACTTCGAACCCATCGCCATCCGGCATGCGAATATCGGTGACCACCAGGGGATGTTGCCGCTGGCGAAAGCGCGCAATCGCCTCACTTGCTCCCGCAGCTGTGTCCACTTGCCAGCCGTGACGTCGGAAGCTCATTTCAAGCGCTGTCCGCATCCCGGTATCGTCGTCTACCACGAGAACCGGTTGCCGATGCTCAGGACTTGTCATCGCCTGCATGCATTTCCTCCAACGGGGGCAACTCCAGAATGAAGGTGGCGCCGTGCTCAGAACAGGGATCCACCCGAATGCCGCCGCCATGTTGTTTCATGACGGTCCGGCAAACAGCCAGCCCAAGGCCGGGGCTGCCGGAGCGGGTGCTAAAGCCCGCTGCAAAGATGCGCTCTTCGTCTCCAGGTGAAATGCCCGGCCCCGTGTCAGCAACCTCAATTCGGACCCTCCGGGGGGCGGGCCACTTATGGAATCGCGATGAGATCTTCAAAACTCCACCCTGCGGCATGAAATGGAAACTATTCAGAGCAAGATTGAGTAGCACCTGCTCGATGCGGTGACGGTCCGCAGCGACGAACACTTCGGCCTGGATCGGAACCAATTCCAGTCGGACTCGTGCGCGGTCGGCCGCCGGACGAAGGAATTCTCCTAACCAACGCATAAGTTCGTTGACCGATACTGGCGACAGACTTAACTTGGGCTGGGCGTGAAAATGCAACACGTTGTTTACTGTCGCCGTCAGACTGCGAAGTCTGGCTTGCAAATGCTTGACCCATTGACTTTCGTCTTTATTGAGGCCGGACTCAGCCAGCAGCCCGGCAAACAATTCCAGGCTCCCCAAAGGGTTGCGAATCTCATGCGCGAGCAGCGCCGACATATCGGCCAGAGCCTGCCGCCGCTGAAACTTCTCCTGCTCTTGTTCCAGCAGTTTTCGTTCACTGATGTCCTGAAGAATGAAGATTGCCGCACGTTCCTGATCGAGACTGATCGCGGTACGGCGAATCGCGACCCAGTGCTGCCTACCGGACGCCATCTGCAAATCGACTTCCCTGTCGCCGGAAGTCTGATCGAACAGACCGCGGATTGACGCCGGGAATTCAACCCGTGGGTTCACCCCCAGCAACCGCTCAGTTTCCGGATTAGAAAGGGCGACGGTCCCGTCTTGCGCGATAACCACAACCCCACACGGTAACCCCTCCAGGATCTGTTTCGAATACCTGCGCACGCGGTGAATCTCTTCCCGGCTCGAATCGAGGTCATGATGCGTTTCCGCGAGTTCCCGGCGCAGCCGCCTGATCTCAGACTGCAGTTGCGAATAGGAATGCTCGAGCGAAGAGGCTGCCTGACTGAAAGATAAGAACGCACGCGCCAGGGATTGCTGATCAAGAATGGATGTTGGCGCGGGAACAAGGGCCACGGTGTCCATGGCAGGAGCGCCATCAACCTTCTCCGGTAATGTCGGAACTGAAGACATAGGCAAAAAATTCTCAGCAACACTCTTGCCAGCGCCCATGAAATACACCTGAGAATCCTCTTAGGATGCGACAGCCTTCGCGATCTCTTCCGAACCGTGGTCGGCGAACAAATACAGATGTTCCGGGAGGATTCGCGGCTCCCCATCGGACAAGATCATCGCTCGCTCAATCACCTGCTGTAGTTCGCGCACATTCCCATTCCACACTTGGTCCTGAAGAACCTGGCGCGCTGCTTCGCTCAGCACCTGAGGTCGGCGTCCCGCAGTTGCGTGAACTTGCAGGAAGTGCTCAGCCAGCCGTGCTATGTCCTCACGCCGTTTGGAAAGTGGCGGAAGTTCCAAGGGGAATGCCGACAAACGGTAGTACAAGTCGTCGCGAAATTTTCCTTGCCGCACAGCCCGCGCCAAGTCCGCATTGGTTGCAGCCACCACTCTTACATCAACCCGCGTCGACTCCAGGCTGCCAAGCCGCTGGACTTCCTTTTGTTCGAGAAAGCGTAACAACTTGGCTTGAAGATTGAGTGGAAGGTCGCCAATCTCGTCGAGGAACAGCGTTCCGCCCTGTGCTGAATGAATCCGGCCCGCATAAGACTGCACAGCCCCAGTGAATGCGCCGCGGGCATAGCCGAACAACTCAGATTCCAGGAGTGTTTCCGGAATCGCGGCGCAATTCACAACTACCCAGGGGCTGGTCGAACGTGGACTCAAACCATGAATAGCGCGGGCCACCAACTCCTTGCCGGTTCCGGTTGCGCCGAGGATGAGCACGGTTGTGTTTCGCGGCGCAACCATCCTTGCCAGCCGATACAACCGCAACATCTTCGCCGACCGGCCGATCATGCCCGGAAGAGGTTCGACCAAATCCATTGCGGCCGCACGCGACAAATGCGAGGGCTCGTCATCGGCCGCAGCCAGTGGCTTGGCCGGCTGCAGCCAGGAGCGGAATCGGACGTTTACTTCGGGTGGGAACTGTGGCCCGCCTTCGCTGTTTGAATCAAGAACTACGACCTCGATGCCGGGAAAGCGTGTTTTGATTATTTGAATGACTTCCTCGACGTCAAGATCCGGCAGCCGCCGATCCAAGAACAGCAGCTTCCAGTCTCCGCTTTCGAGTCTCGCGATAGCGTCTGCTCCGCCGTAAACTTCCTGAACCGTGCAGCAATCACCCGGCAGAGTTCTGCGCACCTTCTCGCGAAAGGCAATGCTGGGACTTGCAACCAGTACGCCGCCGGTCGCCACAGGTACGATTGCGGGGCTCGTCATGTTACTGATTGCATTCTTTATGGATTAGAAAGCGATTAAAGGAAGGTGAGGAGTCATTAAGGTCGGCAACTGTTGCCCAGTTGTGGGAAGGAATGCGCAAACGGGAAGATCGCTTCCCGTACCGTTTTGGGAAGTAGAAAAGTCTTTATGCACGTACCCCTTGCATTTCCCTCTCTGGCTCTCTGAAAATCAACTATGTCCCCGTCAAAGCTGGCCCACAGCCATGCGTATCCTTATCGTTGAGGACGATCCTTCTTTAGCCAGCTTTGTGAAAAAAGGCTTGGAGGCGGAGCACTATGCCATCGACATTGCCTCGGACGGGGAACAGGCCCGCGCGCAGGCTTGTGAATTCGACTACGATCTGCTCATTCTCGATCTCAATTTGCCGCGGCTTGATGGAGTGAGCGCGCTTCGAGCGGTCCGCACCCGCAAACCCAGTCTTCCGATACTGATATTGACCGCCCGCACAAAAGTCGATGACCGGATCCAGTGCCTCGACCTGGGTGCCGATGATTACCTCGTCAAACCGTTTTCATTTGCGGAACTATCGGCGCGCATACGAGCGTTACTGAGGCGAAGTCATGTGCCGGCAGAATCAGTCTTAACAGTTGGCGACCTGAAACTGGATCGCGTTGAGCGGCGGGTCGAGCGTGCCGGCCAGCGAATCGATTTGACATCGAAAGAGTTCGCTCTTCTCGAATACTTCATGCGCAATGCCGGCCGCCGTATCACACGCGCCATGATCGTCGAGCACGTTTGGAACCTCTCATTCGACACGACGACGAATATCGTGGACGTGTACGTGAACTATCTTCGCCGGAAAATCGAGGACCCAGCCGGACCGCGCCTGATTCACACGATTCGCGGGGTAGGCTACGAGTTGACCAGCCATGCGCGGGCGCAGAACTAAGCTAAAGCGCACCTCCAATTTCGACCTGAAGTGCGGGCAGCGTGAAGTCCTCGTAGAACTCTTCCACGCTCTGGCGCAACCATTGACCAGCCTGAGCTGTTCACTCTCCTCATTCCTGAAAAAACCGCAGCAGCTCGAACAATCCGTTGTCAAAGAGCTACTGAAGCAAGTCGAAACGATCACCTGGATCACCAACAGCATCCGGGCGCTGATCGATGCGGCCGAAGTCGTCCCTCGCGCTCAGACCTGTGAAGTGGCCGATCAGCTTGTCGAGTCGATAAGTGAACTGTTGCCGGTCGCGGCTTCCAAGAACGTTAAGTTGAGCTTAACCGGCGATCATCTTCCACAAATCCAGATCGACCAAGAAAAGCTGCGCCTTGCGATCTTCTACCTGCTCGACTTTGCGCTGCATACCTCCCGCAAGGGAACACGGGTCGCAATCGAAACTCAACAAGGAAGAACTGGGAAGAGCGTTTTGCGTGTGCAACTCCCCTCATTCCGACGAGTGCGCAAGGAACCAGGTCGTCATTTGGTCGTTCGAGCGACCGACGACCTAAGGCATCGGACAGTTCTGGCGATCGCCCGGACGATTCTGGAGACCGCCGAGGCCCGATTCCAGCAACGCCGCATAGGAGATCGGCTCTTCCTCGAATTTCACCTTCCCCCTGCTTCTCGGGAAACCGACCAGCCACTTACTCGCCGGTTCCGCCGTCCCGCATAATTTTGTAGGCCGAATCGCCGGCCTGCATAAGGAGGATGCGGGGTGAATCGGGTTACTCATCGCCGGCTCAAAGCGTTTGTGCTCCCCAGCGGAGCCCTGCTTGTGGCAGTTATTGTATTGCTGCAGACGGGAATGCTGGACCTACCCAGTTCAGCGGTGGATGCGTACTACTACGCAGTTTTTGTTGGCGGCACTCTCCTGGCTTGGAGATTTCGTTCAGGTCGCGTGTTCTGCGTCTTGATCGCGCTCGTCTTGGCACATCGTTCAATCGCATTTTTCGCTGCCAATAGTACGACGGCGGGCCGCATCGCCTTTCAGGCGGTTGCAGCGCTACTGCCGATCAATTTCGTCTTACTCTCACGGGTGCGGGAGCGTTCCCTGACATTGCCGTCTCTGACCACGCCTGCCGCAGTCTTGTTTGTGGAATCGGTGTGGATGGCAGTGATCTGCCGTCCCGGTGCAGTCACGAGTCCATGGTTCTTGCGGACAAATCTGATCCCGGGAGTTTTGAGCGCAAGCGCGTCGTCCAGGCTGCCGCAGCCCGCCCTTTTCTTATATGGAATTGCATTCGGAGTCCTCTTGACTCTTTTCATAATTCACGAAAAACCCATCGAAAGTGGGATGTTCTGGGCACAGGCTGCAACGTTTTGCGCACTGCAATCGGGTGCCGTGGGCAAGTTCGGCGGCGCCTATTTTGCCACTGCGGGGTTGATTCTGGTGACCTCGATTATCGAGAACTCGTACGTTCTCGCTTATCAAGATGAGTTAACCGGCTTACCGGCGCGCCGTGCGTTTCATGAAGCCGTTTCATCGTTAGAAGCCCCCTATGCGGTCGCAGTAGTGGACATCGATCATTTCAAGAAGTTCAACGACACTCATGGACACGACACCGGCGATCAGGTGCTGCGTATGGTTTCATCCCGTTTGGCTGATGTCACCGGAGGAGGCGAAGCTTACCGGGTCGGAGGCGAGGAATTTTCAATTCTCTTCCCCGATAAAGCCATGCGCGACGCGGCCGTCCACCTGGAAGAGTTGCGGATTATTGTTGCGAACAGCGTATTTCGGGTCCGTGGCCAGTTCGAACGCCGCAAGGAGACACGCGGCCCTGACCGCAGAGGCGGCACGCGCACCCGCAAAACACCTGATCCGCGCCAACGAAAATTACAGTTTCCCGACCTTGAGCGGTCGGTCACGATAAGCATCGGAGTGGCGGAGCCAACAGCTACAACCAAGAACGCTGAAGATGTAATCAACGCCGCCGACCAGGCTCTTTATCGGGCAAAGGAAGCCGGGCGCAATCGCGTAGAAACCATGACGGCAATTCGCAAGCGCATGCCCCGGCTGAAACGAAGCACTGCGTAGTTCCTACGAACTCCCGATCATCACCCCTGTCGCAAATACCAGTGCGCCGCCCAACGCCACCTGCATGGCGGCGGTAAACGTTGGCGTGTCCATGTAGCGATGGCGAATCCAGGTAATCACTGCGAGTTCAGCCACAACCACAATCGAGGCGACAACCAGTGCGGCTCGAAAATCCGGGATCAAAAAGGGTAAGGTATGCCCGATTCCTCCCAGAGCTGTCATGGCGCCACAAACTAAGCCTCGGACCCAGGGGTGACCGCGCCCGGTCAGGCTACCGTCATCGGATAAAGCTTCTGCGAATCCCATGCTGATGCCCGCCCCGACCGACGCTGCCAGCCCGACCAAAAATGCGTCCCAACTGTTGCGTGTAGCAAACGCTGCCGCGAAAACTGGCGCTAGCGTCGAGACCGAACCATCCATCAACCCTGCCAGCCCGGGTTGAACGATCTGCAAAACAAAGAGACGACGCCGTGCGAGTTCCTCATCTTCTTTTACTTGCGGATGAAGTTCCTCTTCCCTAAGTTCCTGAGCGCGGGTTTCATGCCCTCGCTCTTCTTGCGCTAGATCGTCGAGCAACTGCCGGATACTCGCATCGCGCGTACGTACAGAAGCCTTTTCATAGAATCGCCGCGTTTCGACCTCCATGGCGCTCGCGGTCTTGTGGACCGTGTCGAGACCGAGGGGCCGCACCAGCCATACCGGCTTTCTTTCTACGAAACCCTTCACATCCTGGCGTCGAATCAAGGGAATATGTTCGCCAAATTTCTGCTGGTAGAGTTCGATCAGCCGGCGTCGATGCCCCGATTCTTCCTGTCGCATACCGTCGAACACCGTGGCAGAAGCGGGAAAATCCTGTTTCAAACCTTCGGCAAAGTCTGCGTACACACGCTCGTCTTCCTCTTCGAGGGAAATTGCCAACGCGAGAATTTCGCGCTCCGAAAGCGATTCGAAGTTCTTCATGCGCGTTAGTGTAGCCGATGGCAGGGGAGGAAGTGTGATCAGGCCAGATGCATCATTACAATTGCATCCGTTTGCGTAGGGGCGACGGACTCTGGTCGCGAGACCTCTTGCCGTCTCCCGCCAAGCCTGTCAATATGTGCTCGCGTCCGGCCGCCTTCCCTTTTCACCCGCCGCTGACAACCATCACCGGCGGGTTTCTGTTTATTCCAGTTGCAGTCCACCCGTCAGGTCAGCAATCTTTGCGACTCGGTGGTGCATGCACCATTCCGTGAGGTCGTCCACGATTTTTTCGGTGGCGCAGGGGTCCCAGTAACTGGCTGTTCCAATTTGCACCGCTGTCGCCCCCGCCAGCATGAACTCGACGATGTCTTCGCCGGTTGAAATACCACCCATCCCGATAATCGGTATTTTGACCGCATTGGCAACGTCATAAACCATTCGCAGCGCGATCGGTTTAATCGCGGGCCCTGAAAGTCCGGCAGTCACGTTTGAGATTCGGGGTTTACGGGTTTCGGCATCGATCGCCATCGCAACAAACGTGTTCACCAGCGAAACAGCATCCGCACCAGCCTCCTGCGCCACGTGTGCCATTTGCGCGATGCTGGTTACATTCGGTGAAAGCTTCACAATCAGTGGCCGCTGAGAACGGTGCCTCGCTGTAGCGACGACTTCGTCAAGTGAGCGAGGATCGCTGCCGAACTGCAGGCCGCCGCGATCCGTATTCGGGCAGGAAACGTTCAGTTCGTAGGCGGCAATGCCTTCGCCCTCATTCAAAATCTGAATGGTCTGCTCGTAATCTTCTCGCGTGTATCCAAAGACGTTGACGATCACAACTGTGTTCTTGATCTCGCGTAACTTCGGCAGCTTTTCTTGGACAAAGGCACGCGCGCCGATGTTCTGCAACCCGATTGCGTTCAGCATCCCTGCGGCAGTCTCGTACAAGCGGGGTGGTGGATTGCCGGCCATCGGCTCTCTGGACACGCCCTTGACCACGAATCCGCCCAACTTGTCCAGGTGCACGATGTCCTCGAACTCGATCCCGTACCCAAACGTGCCGCTGGCGGCGATAACTGGATTTTTGAGCCGGATCCCCGCGAAGGAAACACTTTGATCGACACTGCGAGCAGTTTGAGAGACTGGCGTCATTGCGGTTGTAGTGTATCGCGTGGCGCGGCTTGCCTCCAAAGCACAGAAACGACTCCTCTTCGTGTGGTACTCTGACTCTTCTTCCCCCGACTACTTCGATCGAGGTAATGCCTTGGCATTCCATGTCCGTCAGCGGCTTTTCATCCTCATTTTTCTTTCTCTCCTCTCGACCGGCTCTTTACTCGCGGATGGCACTCGCACCTGGGAGCAATCAAAATTCGAAGATCTGATTAAAGGAACCACGCAGGGTGTGGCCATCGATAGCCGCGGCGGTCTTGAGCTTGCGCCAGATTTCAAATCGATTTGCACTACGCCATCCTCTTATATCTGGTCGATTGCGGCCGATCGGAACGGCGACATCTACGCCGCAGCGGGATCTCCCGCGCGCGTCTATCGCATTACTCCCGATGGCAAATCCGCGATCATCTTCGAACCGCAAGAACTCCAAGTCCAGTCTTTGGTGATTGACGCCAAAGGCGTGATTTATGCCGCCACCAATCCTGATGGAAAGGTCTACAAGCTGGAGCGCCACACGTCGGGCGACAAAGGAAAATCGCCGGCCGACAAGAATGCGATTGTGGACTCGGCCTGGAG